>Ga0265293_10000794_pt1 | contig 72679 bp, 81 predicted proteins | sample Munlanlewell138R_FD_192505 | JGI IMG/M metagenome (GOLD analysis project Ga0265293, IMG submission 192505) | Leachate microbial communities from a municipal landfill in Southern Ontario, Canada - Leachate well 138R | ecosystem: Engineered > Solid waste > Landfill > Unclassified | place: Canada... | reverse complement strand
CTCCTGCTGCAGCAGCCACCACTACTTGCTCCGCTGCCGGAGACGGAACTGATGCCTACGGCGCGCAGGCAACTTCGGCGACTTTAACGATTCTTTCTCCTTTTAATGTAAGCGGAGACGTAGTAGGATCCGTAGCGGCCAGCTCGCAGAATCTTTTGAGCAGCGCTTATTCCACCAGCTCGCAATCAGCGATTCTGACAGTTAAAGCCAGCGCCAACAAGTTTGATAAGAATGGTGCTTATACCGATACTCTGACCTTGACTGCCCTCCCTTCAGTCCCATAAATTTGTTTTGGGCTGAAGTAAAACTATCATTGAAAATAAACTAGAATGGAAACTATAAAAAATATTGCCATAACCAGCCTAGTCCTGTCTTTTTTTTCCATCTTTCTTTTAGGGCTGGCTGGAATTTTTGTGTTGCCTCATTCTGTTTCAGCCGAAGATATCAATGTTACAGCGACAGTTGAAGAATGGGTGAGTTTTGCCGTTTCTCCGACTACCACGGATTTGGGAACGTTGGTTGATGCCTCCGGGAATGTAAGCATCGGTTCGGCCACTTCCGGCTTAACTTTAAACAGTAACAGTTTTGACGGTTATTCTGTTTCCATCCAAGGTGCGAACGGAGGGCTGGAAAATGGCATTTATTTGATTGCCACTCCTGCTGCAGCAGCCACCACTACTTGCTCCGCTGCCGGAGACGGAACTGATGCCTACGGCGCGCAGGCAACTTCGGCGACTTTAACAGTGCAAAGCCCTTTTAACGTAAGCGGAGATGTGGTAGGATCAGTGGCAAGCAGCAGCTCTCAATCGCTTTTGAGCAGCGCTTATTCCACCAGCTCGCAATCAGCGATTCTGACAGTTAAAGCCAGCGCCAACAAGTTTGACGCAAGCGGTTCTTATTCGGATACTTTAACTTTAACTGCGCTTCCTAATCCATAGATATTATTATTTAATTTTATGAGAATAAAGAAAATACTGTTATCCTTTTTGTTTTTAGGAGGAATATTTTTTTCTCAGTCGGTTTTAGCTGAAGGAGGGATGGCTTTGGGTATTTCTCCTGCGGTTTTTGAAATTACGGCCAATCAGGGGGAAGTTATAGAAAATATAATCAGAGTCAATAATCCTACTGATAATATTGTTAATATAAAAATGACGGCGGAAGACATAGAGCCTAGCGGAGAACAAGGTAATGTCATAGTCAAAAATCCCGGAACGGAAAGCTATTCCATCGCTAGCTGGATTAAATGCGACCCGGAAACTTTTCAGCTCAATCCTAGAGAGGAAAGAAAAGTTAAATTTACCATTACGGTTCCTCAAAACGCAGAACCGGGCGGCCATTACGGAACAGTTGTCGCCGGTCCCAATGTTGTTGCCAGTTCGTCGGTGACAGGAGCCGCTATCGTTCCAAGAGTAGGAGCGGTTATTTTAATCAATTTGCCGGGAGAGAGGAAAGAGCAAATAATCGTAAAAGATTTTTATACGCAGATTAAAAATAGTAAAAAATCAGGACCGGAGGCTTTTTTCAAGACGAATTTTTTTCAATATCCTCCTGTCGGCTTTGCCGCAAAATTTGAAAACAAAGGCACTGTTCATATAAAACCCGGTGCTTCCATCGTTATTACTAATTGGTTCGGCCAAAAAGTTGACCAAATTGAACTGCCGGCTCAAAATGTTTTGCCTAACGCTACCAGGATAATAAGCACCGAATGGAATGGTTCCAGTTTCAATTTTGGCCGATATACGGCGACTCTAGCCGGGGCATTCGGCACTTATAATTCTCCTTTGTCTTCAAGTAATATTATTTTTTGGATTTTTCCGATAAAAGAGATACTTATCGCTTTAGCCATAATAATTTTCTTTATTTTTACAAGAAAAAGGTGGTGGACAGCCTTAAAGATTATATTAACGGGTAAAAAATAACGGGTAAAAAAATAGAAAATTTATTCAATCTCCAACATTAAAATACACAGGTGCCACCTGTGTATTTTTAGTCTTGGAGGAATTTTTGTTATAATTAACCAATAAATGGAAACCGTGATAAATAAACGGAAAATTTTTAATTTAACTTGCCTTTTGACAGATTTTTTTTGGGGGATTTTATTTGTCCTTTTTTTGTTTGCTCCTCCTCATAATGTTTTAGCTGAAGAGCCTCAAGTTAATATTTCTGTCCAAGCCAGCGTTCAAGACTGGCAGGCAACCACAACTCCTCCTCTTCCGCCGGGCGGAGGAGGAGGCGGAGTTGTCATACCCGAAGTTCCGACAGCCAAAGTAATTTTTATCGGCCGCGCTTATCCCAATGCCTTGGTTACGCTTTTAAAGAACGAAACAGTGGCTGCTACCTTTTTTGCCGAAAGCTCGGGAATTTTTAGAAGGGAAATCTCTGCCGTTTCCGGAGGGAACCAAACTTTCGGGCTTTGGGCGCAGGACAGCGACGGCCGCAAGTCGGTTACTTTAAGCTTCTCCGTGAGTATTCTTGCCAATGCCACAACAACAATTTCCGGTATTTTTATTTCTCCGACCATTGATGTCAATCCGATACAAGTGGAAAAAGGCAAAGATGTTGATATCTTAGGCCAAGCTTTTCCCGAAAGCCAAATTAAGATTTTTGTGCACTCAAAGGAAGTCGTTAAAGACGCGGCAGCGAGCAAAAACGGGAAGTGGGAATATAAGTTAAACACAGCGGCGTTGGAGGAAGGAGAGCATCAGGCTAAGGCAAAATCTTTGTTTGGAGAAGGGGAGCAAAGCTCTTTTTCCCAGTCTCTTTCTTTTTTGGTTTTGCGCAAGGGCGCTTTAGTTTGCAAGGGCGCGGATCTCAATTTTGATAACAGGGTCAATATTACTGATTTTTCCATTTTGCTTTATTTTTGGAACCAAAAAAAACCAGCAAATCCCTGTGCCGACATTAATTTTGATGGTATAGTCAATATAGTGGATTTTTCTATTATGATGTATTGGTGGACATCTTAATTTTTCAGTTAAGTTTTTCTCTGCAGGTTTATGAAAAACATAATAAAAGCCGGCGCTTCAATTTTATTTGGATTGGCGCTATATTTTTCTTTTTGTTGTCCGGCAGCAGCGGCCGAATTGTATTTTGAGCCTCAAAACCGGACGATTCAGCAATGTGAAAATTTTACGGTTGAAGTTTGGCTGGACACGCAGGGGGAAAATATCAATGCCGTTGAAGCAAGCCTGCTTTTTTCCCAAGGAAAGATAGAGCTGGCTGATATTTCTCAAGGAGGATCGTTATTGGATCTTTGGCTGGTTGAACCGTCTTTTTCCAATCAAACAGGAGAAATAAATTTCAGCGGAGGCATTCCAAACGGTTTTCAAGGAAAAGGAAAGATACTGTCCCTTGCCTTTAGCCCTGTTCCCGCGGAAGCGGACATAATTACTGCGCAGATTATTTTTCAAAACGGCTCCAAAGTTCTATTGAACGACGGCTACGGAACCGAAGCGTCTTTAACTTTTAAAACAGCTGATTTTGTGATAACGGCCGCAGCAAAAGACTTGCCGGTTATCATCTCTCAAACTCATCCCAACCAATCTTTTTGGTATGCAGACAAAAAGCCTCTTTTCTCTTGGGAGGCTGCGCAGGGGGCGGATTATTCTTACCAGCTTATCGGGTCGGATAAAAAGATTGTTGCTTCAGGAGAAAAAATAAAAACTAAAGAAGAAAACATTGCGTTGGATTTTGATTTGAGCGGCGAGAACGACGGCGTATTTTATTTTTCTTTGCGCCAAAAACTTCCGGGGCAGGAATGGTCTCAAGAAGCGGCCCATTTCAGAATAATGGCAGACACCGTTCCTCCTGAAGATTTTTTTCCGCAGATAGGAAAAGATGAATTTATCTCCGAAGGAAAATATTTTGTCAGCTTTGCGGCCAAAGACAAAACTTCAGGAGTTGATTATTATGAAGCGTCGGAAATTGACGATTGGGGAATTTTTGATTTTATAAATATAAATAAAAAAAACCTTGTTTGGCGCAAAGCTTCCAGTCCTTATTTGCTGGCAGACCAAAGTTTGAAATCAAAGATACTGATAAAAGCTGTTGATAAGGCCGGTAATGAGAGAATTGCCAAGGTAGTTCCGCCGAATAAAACGGTTTATTGGCAGGCAGGAGTCCTATTATTAATATTAGTTATTTTAGCCGGGGCGATTGTCGTATTCAAAAAAAAGAAAATAAAAGTTAAGAAATAAAACTTCTAATCAAATCCCAAACCTTTTTTCTTAAATTGTATCGTTTTTATAAATTGGGATTTTGTTAAGCCAATCATAAATTAGGCTAATTAGAAAATTACTGCATGTTTCGGACTTCAAATCTCAAGAGAATATTTTCCATTTTTTTGACGGTTTTTGTCTTATCTTTGCTTTGTCCGAAAACAGCCGCCGCATCCGGCGCATCTCTATACTTGTCTCCCAACTCGGGAACTTTTTCTGTCGGATCAACTTTTGACATTTCAGTCTTTGTTAATACCGGATCGGAAGAAGTCAATACGATTGAAGCAAGGCTTAAATTTGATCCCAAAAAAATACAGATTGTTAATCCTGCGGCTGGAAAATCATTTATTAATGTTTGGATCGCCCAGCCCAGTTACTCAAATGTTGCGGGAACTATTATTTTCCAAAGAGGAGTGCCTTCTCCGGGAATTAAAACCTCTTCTGGCTTGGTTTCTACGGTTACTTTCAGGGCAATTTCTCCGGGCCAAACTTCAATAGAATTTTTGGATTCTTCAAAAGTGCTTTTAAACGACGGCAAGGGGACCGATGTTTTAACTTCCAAGCCAAAGGGAACTTATGAGATAACCGTTCCTCCGCCCGAAGGTCCAAAAATTTTTTCACCCAGCCATACCGACCAAAACAAATGGTATCAAAATAATAATCCCACTTTTAGCTGGGAGGCTGAAGAAGGAGTGGAGGATTTCAGTTATATCTTGGATCGCAGCCTTTACGGCGCGCCCGATAATATTGGAGAGGGAAAAGAGACATCCGTTTCTTACAGCGACTTGAAAGACGGCATTTGGTATTTTCATATTAAAGCGAAAAAAGGAGGAAGCTGGGGAGGAATCAGCAGCTATCTTGCGCAAATAGACACCACTCCGCCGGCTGTCTTTTCTCCGTCCGCTAATCCTGTTTTAAGGCAGCCGAATTTAACGACTGGCCAGCCCATTATAACTTTTTTTACGACAGATGCTCTTTCCGGAACGGCCTACTACCAATTAAAAGTGATTGATTTGTCAGATACAGGCGAAGCCGGCACGGGATTTTTTGTGGAAGCAAGCAGTCCTTATAAAATATCAAAGCTTCCTGTGGGAGAATACGAAGTGGCTGTCAGGGCTTTTGACAATGCCGGCAACTGGCGGGATTCTTCAAAAAAAATAGAGGTTTTTGACTATCAGAAAGCTTTTTATTTTACTCAAAAGGGGCTGTCCTTTTTTAATTTTTTCTTTTCATGGATGGCTATCGCCGCTTTTATTTTGATTCTAGCGGCGGCAATTATTTTTTTCACTTGGATTTATTTGCGGAATTATAAAAAAATGAAAAAGAAAAGAGAAAAGCTGGAAGGATTGATAGAAAAAGCAAGATCGGGAAAGAATGCTTTGGAAGAAAGGCTGGAGGAAAATAATAAAATAAAAGAATCTTTATGAGAAAAAAAACAGTTTTTTTAATGCTTTTGTTTTTAAGCATGGCACTTGGCGGTTTTGCTTCAGCCGAAGAAACGGCTCCGACGATTTCAATCAGTCCGGAAAATTATTTTGCCGGAGAAGAAACCCTCTATTTGCAGGGGAGAGCAGAGCCTAACGCAAAAGTTTTTATTTTCTTAAGAGATATTGATGGGAAAGAAACAAAGAAATGGATAGTTCAAAGCAATTCCAACGGAGACTGGAGTCTCATGTCCAAAGACTTGGTTAAGGCAGGGGAGTATAAATTTTTTGCAGGATCCCAAAAAGGAGAAGAAATGTTTTTTTCAAAAGAAAAATCAATAGAAATTTTTTTAAATGGAATTGTAATTTTTGGACTGGCAACAAGTTTTAAAAATTTAATTTATATATTGGCGGTAATATTGGCCGTTGCCGCTGTTTTTTTCGGAACAGTTATTTTTAAAATTGAAAAAGCCAAAAAAAGGATGCGGAAAGAAGTAAAAGAAGCGCGCGATATTTGCGGAATTGTTTTTGAAAACCTTCAAGAAAAAATCAAAAAAAGGATAGAGCTTATAGACAGCCAGCCCGGTTTCAATATAGAAGAAAAAAAAGCTTTTGATGATTTGAATAAATTTTTAAATGCCGCTTGTTCGTCAATAGAAAAAGAAATCTTAGACGTGGAGAAGCTAATAAAATAATATTATATTTTTAAATGAAAATAGAGCCGCTGAATTTAATCAATAGATTTTTCTTTTTTTCTCTTGCCCTTTTCTTTTTCGTTCCGTTTGGCGACGTTTTGGCGGATCAAGCCGATTTTTATTTATCTCCGGCCAGCGGGACATATGAGCCAAACAGTTTTTTTTCGGTTTTTGTAAAATTAAACGGAAACGGCAATCCGATTAATGCGGCCGAGGCGAAAATAAGCTTTGATCCCGGCCAGCTTTTTGTGTCCAGCATTTCCAAAGCCGGCTCTATTTTCAGCTTATGGACCAACGAGCCGGTTTTTTCCAATTCGCAGGGCAGCATTTCTTTCGGAGGGGGATCTCCTTTGGCATTTAACGGCCAAGCCGGAACTATTATAAAAATAGTTTTTCAAGCCAAAAGTTCCGGCCAAGCCAAAGTTCGTTTTGCTTCAGGCGCAATTTTAGCCGCTGACGGTAGAGGAACCAATGTTCTAGGGGAAATGATTGGAGGAGCTTATAATTTAAAATTAAGCGGTGAAGCCATCCAGCCGGAGCAGCCTATTTTAGAGCCGGAAATAAAAGAGGGTGCTCCTGACGCGCCGATTATCTTTTCCAAAACCCATCCCGACAGCTCCAAATGGTATAGCGATCCGAATGCTGAATTTTCTTGGCAGACTCCATCGGATATTTCGTCCGTAAGGCTTTCAGCCGGAAAGAATGCTTCTGTTCCGCCGGAAGTATTATACGATTATGGTATCTCCGAGAAAAAGATGAAAGGGCTTGAAGATGGCGTTTGGTATTTTGCCGCTCAATTTAAAAATCAAATCGGATGGGGGAAAATATCCTCTTTCAAATTTCAGATAGACTCAAAACCGCCGGAAAAATTTAAGGTTCAAATTAAAGAAGGAGAAAAAAATTCAAACTCCCAGCCAACGCTAATTTTTGAAGCGAAAGATCAAACATCCGGCATTGACCGTTATGAAATAAAAATTGATCAGCAGGATTTTATTTCAACCAAAGAATCGGAATTTAAGCTGCCCCCGCAACCTTCCGGCAAGCATATTATAGAATGCAAAGTTTTTGATAAAGCGGGAAATTACGCTCTGGCAACCGTTGAAGCGGAAGTTACTTTATTGGAAGCTCCGAAGATTATTGAGTATCCCAAAGAATTGTATCCGGGAACTCCTCTTTTAATAAAAGGATCGGCTCCTTCTGGATGTTTGGTTAAAATTCATTTGCAAAACAAAAAAACGGGAGAAACGACAGGAGAAGCCGTAGTGAATAATAACGGAGAATGGTCTTATATTGATTTTTCAATAAAAGAAAGCGGAATTTATCGTATCTTTGCTTATACGGAAGACGGCGCCGGAGGAAAAAGCCTGCCGTCGCCAAAGATTACCGTCTTGGCAACGCGTCCTGTTTTTATCAGAATAGGAGACTTTTCAATCACTTGCTTAGCCTTGCTGATTATTCTGCTTGGACTGACTCTTCTTATTCTTTTTTACATATTTTTTGCTTGGAAAAAGAAAAAAGAAAAAACAAGAGAAGAAATATCCGAAGCGGAAAAAGCCTTAAGAAAGGCATTTAAGACTTTGAGGGAAGAAGCGAAAGAACAAATATCCCGGCTAGACGGCAAAAAAGGCCTTAGCAAAAGAGAGCAGCTTGTTTATGATGACTTGACGGAATCTTTGAAGATAGCGGAAAGATATGCCGGCGAAGCGATTAAAGACATCAGCGATGAATCTAAATAGGCATTATGAAAAACAAAAACAAAGAAAAAAAAGAGGAGCAAGCGAAAAATTTAGAAAAAGAAAAAATCAGCTGAAAGGGGAAAGCCCACAGAGAAAAGAAGAACCTCAAACCGATCAAGAATTATTTAGACAAAACAAAAACCGTTCTTTAAAAGAACGGTTTTATCAAGTCGGGGTGCTGGGAGTTGAACCCAGGTCACAAGACCCCCAGCCTTGCATAATGGCCGTTATACGACACCCCGTAAAAGACAAATAAAGTTTAAATCTAAAAAAGGAAAGTGTAAAGCTTTCAAGCAAAAGCCGCGGAATTTTTCGCGGCTTGCTTTGTTTTTTGGACTTTTAATTTATTTGTCTTTGGCTAAAGTTTTTATACATTTAGCGCAGATTAAAATTCTTTTTCCCGCGTATTCTTTGAACTTTGGATGTTTGATATCCTCGGGAATAGAAACCCATTGAAGATTGGGCTTCTTTCTGAATTTGGGAGAGGGGTTATATTTGCCTCGCAGCTTATTAAGCTTTCTCTCCATATGCGAAGTTTTTTCACAAATTGGACATTTCTTTGCCATACCGCAATATCTTATACCATTATGAATATTTTTTCAAGAGCCGTGATCCGTGTTTTAATTTTTAATATATTATGATAATAGAATAGTTATGGAGATTGTAATAATTTTAATTTCATTAACGATTTTATTATTTTCCGTAATCTTGCATGAGGTTGCCCATGGCACTGTTGCCTATATGCTCGGAGATCCCACTGCAAAGCTTTCCGGAAGGCTGACTTTAAATCCGTTGAAGCACTTGGATTGGACGGGCTCTGTTTTCCTTCCTTTGGTTTTGGTGATGATAAACTCTCCGATACTTTTTGGCTGGGCAAAGCCTGTTCCGGTCAATCCTTTTAATTTTAAAGACAAGAGATGGGGAGATTTGAAAGTCGGAATTGCCGGAGTCGCCGTTAATTTTTTGATAGCGGTTTCCTTCAGTCTTTTGGCGAGATTTTTTTTCGTATCCGAAAGCTTTTTCGGCATTCTTTATTACATAGCCGTTATAAATTTCATTTTGGGAATATTTAATTTGCTTCCGATTCCTCCCTTGGACGGATCGCATGTTCTTTTCAGTCTTTTGGGCGACAGATTTTCCGAATTCAAAATTTTTATGCGGCAATACGGCATCTTTCTTTTGGTCGCTTTAATCTTTTTGGGGCTGGGATGGATTTTTGACTTAAGTTCGTTTCTTTTTTATCTGATTTCCGGGCGCTGATTATTTGACATTTCCCTTTTTATTTGATAATTTATCCTTTGTTAATCGCTTAACATTAATATATATTTAATAATGGATGAGCGCGAAGCGCTTGATTATTTTTATTGCAAGAATTAACAGGGATTAAAGAATTAAAAATTTTAGATTTCTAAAAAATAAAAATGCCTACAATACACCAATTAATAAAAAAAGGAAGAAAGTCTCAAAAGGCGAAAAGCAAATCGCCGGCTTTGCAGTTTGCGTTCAACCCTATCAAGAACGCTCCCAAAGAATACAATTCTCCTTTTAAAAAAGGCGTATGCGTTAAGGTATTTACCACCACTCCCAAAAAGCCGAATTCAGCTTTAAGAAAAGTCGCCAGGGTCAAATTGTCCAACGGCATGGAAGTTACCGCTTACATTCCGGGCATAGGCCACAAGCTGCAGGAACACTCAATAGTTATGCTTAGGGGAGGAAAGGTAAAAGATTTGCCCGGTGTCAGGTATCATATAGTAAGAGGAGTTTTGGATGCTTCAGGAGTGGAAGGAAGAAAAAAACAGAGAAGCGTTTACGGCGCCAAGAAGCCGAAAGCCGAACAATAATTTTTCTCAAAATTTAAACAATCGGTTGCCGCATCCATTTTTAAAAATATTTCGCGGCATTGCTTTGCGGAAGATAAAAGTCAATTAAATTATTTGAAATTAAAAACAATATGGCGTGCAGAAAAAACAAAAAAACAGAAATCCAGCCGGATCCTCTTTACAACGACATTGTAGTGGCTAAGTTTATAAACCACATATTAAAGAGGGGCAAAAAAACCGTAGCGCAAAAAATCGTTTACGGATCTTTTGACATAATTAAAAAAAATACCAAAAGAGAGCCGTTGGAAGTTTTCAGAGATGCCGTCCAAAATGTTTCTCCTCTTTTGGAAGTTAAATCAAAAAGAGTCGGCGGAGCCACTTACCAGGTTCCCACAGAAGTAAAAGGAGAGAGAAGATTGGGCGTTGCGATGAAATGGATTATTAATTCAGCAAAAGCTAAGAGAGGAAAAAAAATGGCCGAACATTTAGCTCAAGAATTAACAGACGCCTCCGAAAATAAAGGAGAAGCAATTAAGAAAAAAGAGAACGCTCACAGAATGGCCGAAGCCAACAGAGCTTTTGCTCATTTTTCTTTTTAATTTTTTAAAATATGCCTAGGAATTATTCCATAGAAAAATATAGAGACATCGGCATTATTGCTCATATAGATGCCGGAAAAACAACTACCACCGAAAGGATTCTTTTTTTTACGGGGGTTTCTCATAAAATAGGGGAAGTCCACGACGGAGAAGCCGTTATGGATTGGATGGCTCAAGAAAGAGAAAGAGGTATTACAATTACCTCTGCCGCCACTACTTGCTTTTGGACTCCTAAAAAATATTTAGACAGCCAAAGAACGGATGAATATCGTTTTAATATAATTGATACTCCCGGACACATTGACTTTACTTCGGAAGTCCAAAGATCTTTGCGCGTTCTTGATGGAGCGGTTGTCGTTTTTGACGGAGTGGCCGGAGTGGAGCCTCAATCTGAAACTGTTTGGAGGCAGGCTGATAAATATAATGTTCCCCGCATTTGCTTTGTAAACAAAATGGACAGGATGGGAGCCGACTTTGAAAAAGACCTCCAGTCTATTTGGACAAAACTGACAACCAATGCGGTAGCGGTTCAAATTCCTATCGGATCGGAATCCGATTTTGAAGGAGTCGTTGATTTGATTGAAAGAAAGGCCCTTCATTTTGAAGGAAAGGAAGGCCAAAATGTTAAAGTTAGCGATAGCGAAATTCCGGAAAATTTAAAACAGCAGGCAGAGGAATGGCGCCAAAAAATGGTGGAAAAAATTGTTGCCGAGGACGAAGATCTAATGAATAAATATTTGGCCGGCGAAGAAATTTCCATTGAAGAATTGAGATCGGTTTTACGGCAAGCGGTTATCGCTTACAGGCTGGTTCCTGTTTTTTTTGGAACATCTTTGCGCAATAAAGGCGTGCAGCCGATGCTGGACGGAGTTTGCTATTATTTGCCAAGCCCGATTGATTTGCCTCCGACCAAAGGTATTAATCCGGATAACGGAGAAGCCGTTGAGAGAAAGGCTTCCGACAGCGAGCCTTTTTGCGCTTTGGCTTTTAAAGTCGCCACCGATCCTTTTGTGGGAAGCTTAACTTATTTCAGAGTTTACTCCGGAACCTTTAAAAAGGGCAATTATCTTTTAAACACTATTACCGGCCAAAAAGAGAGGATCGGCCGTTTGCTTCGCATGCACTCAAACCAAAGAGAAGAGGTGGAAGAAATTTTTACGGGAGATATTGTCGGCACCGTAGGATTGAAAGATACTACGACCGGAAACACTCTTTGCGATGAAAACGCTCCTATTGTTTTGGAAAAGATTACTTTTCCGGAACCTGTTATTCATATCAAAGTGGAGCCAAAAACTAAAACTGATCAGGAAAAATTGGGAGTTTCTTTAAAGCGCCTTCAGGACGAAGATCCTACTTTTAGGATCAGGACGGATCAAGATACGGGAGAAACTATTATAGGAGGCATGGGAGAGCTTCATTTGGATATTATTATTGACCGCCTAAGAAGAGAGTTCGGCCTTGATGTTACTCCGGGACGCCCGCAAGTTGCTTACAAGGAAACCGTTGAAACCCACGCCGAAGCGGAAACGAAATATGTCAAGCAATCCGGAGGCCGCGGCCAATACGGACATGTAATGGTTAAAATTGATCCTCAAGAACAGGGACAAGGGTTTGAATTTGTAGACGAGATTAAAGGAGGAGTAATTCCCCGCGAATATATTCCAGCCGTTGAAAAAGGAGTTAAGGAAGCCTTGGAAAAAGGAGTTGTTGCCGGATTTCCAGTGGTGGATGTTAAAGTTACTTTATATGACGGCTCTTACCATGAAGTTGATTCTTCGGAAATAGCCTTTAAAATCGCCGGTTCAATGGCGGTGCAGGAAGCGGCTAAAAAAGCCAAAGCCTTTATTATGGAGCCGATTATGAAATTGGAAGTGGTGATACAGCCGGATTCTTTAGGCGATGTCATTGGAGATATTTCTTCAAGGAGAGGCCAAATTGAGGAAACTTCGGAGAGGGGCAATATGAAGGTTGTTGACGCCAAAGTTCCTTTGGCCGATATGTTCGGATATGCCACTTCTTTGCGTTCCTTGACGGAGGGAAGGGGAACATTTACAATGGAATTCAGCCATTATGAAAAGGTTCCTCAAAGCATTTCTTTGGCTATTGTTGAGGGAAGAAGAAGATAATATTTAAGAGAGCCGGCCGTATGGATTTAAAAGATCTTAAAAAAATAATTGACGGAGACAATTCCAAGATTATAATCGTGGAGAACGGAGAACCGGTTTTTGTCGTGATGGATTTTAAGGAATACGGAAAAACAAAAGGATTGGCGGTTAAGGCTCCAACGGTTTCCAGCAGCCCAAGAGGGTTGCCGGACTCTGTCAAAGAACCCGCTGAAGAGCAGTTAAAAATTGAAGATTTGCCTTTCTAGATATTGATATTTGAGGCCGAAAAAGTTTGCTGATTGCTCCAATGAAAGAACTAGAAGAATTGATAAACGGATAAACGCTGTAAACTGTTGACTTTTTTAAAAAATTCCGTTAAATTTATAAAGTAATAATTTAAAAATAAAAAATAAATCTTCCTTTACCTTAAAAAAAGTTTTGGAGGAAAATAAAAATTGAAACCCTAAGCTTAAAGCTTGAAACTTAAAAGTTCCAACTTTATGCTTTGCGCTTGTTTCATCATAACAACCCTATGGCGGAAAAACAAACATTTGAGAGGACAAAACCTCATTTAAACATTGGTACCATCGGCCACGTAGACCATGGAAAAACCACTACCACAGCGGCTATCTTGCATGCTTTGAGTTTGGCCGGAATGAAAGCCAGCAATAGAAGCGTTGATCAAATTGATGCCGCACCTGAAGAAAAAGCCAGGGGAGTTACCATTAACATCGCTCACTTGGAATACGAGACAGACAAAAGGCACTACGCCCACATTGACTGTCCGGGACACGCTGACTATATCAAGAATATGATTACCGGAGCCGCTCAAATGGACGGAGGAATTTTAATAGTTTCCGCTCCTGACGGCCCGATGCCCCAGACAAGAGAGCACATCCTTTTAGCTTATCAGGTCGGATTGCCTTCCATGGTTGTCTTTTTGAACAAAGTTGACCAAGTTGATGATCCCGAAATTATTGATTTGGTGGAGTCGGAAGTCAGAGAGCTTTTGAAAAAATATCACTTCCCCGGAGATGAAATTCCTTTTGTAAGAGGATCCGCCTTAAAGGCTTTAGAAGCAACATCAGCCGATGATCCGGCCATTAAGCCGATTTTAGATCTTGTTAAAGCCTGTGACGATTACATTCCGGAGCCCAGCAGACAAACCGATCAGCCTTTCTTGATGGCAGTGGAAGACATCTTCTCTATTGAAGGCCGCGGCACTGTTGCTACGGGCAGAATTGAGAGAGGAGTTATCCACGCTAATGACGAAGTTGAAATTGTCGGAATCAGACCGACCACAAAAACTATTGCAACCAGCATTGAAATGTTCCAAAAGATTTTAAATGAAGGACAAGCCGGAGACAATGTCGGCATCTTGCTTAGAGGCTTGAAAAAAGAAGATATTGAGAGAGGCCAGGTTTTAGCCAAGCCCGGAAGCATTTCTCCCCACACTGAATTTGAAGCCAATATTTATGTTCTGACCAAAGAAGAGGGAGGAAGGCACACTCCTTTTTTCCCCGGATACAAGCCGCAGTTTTATTTCAAGACAGCCGATATTACCGGAGACGTTACTCTTCCCGAAGGGACAGAAATGGTTATGCCCGGAGACACTGTGAATTTGAAGGTTAAATTAATTGTTCCTATGGCGATGGAAGAACAGCAAAAGTTTGCCATTCGCGAAGGAGGAAAAACCGTAGGAGCGGGAGTTATAACAAAGATTATTAAATAAATGGAAAGGAATGCCGGAGACCCTTAAAGTCTCCGGCAAATAGTTCTTTTGAAGAAAATGACAGCAACAAAGAAGGCCGAAAAAGCGGAAATCAAGCCGAAATTGAGGATTAAGCTTAGAGCTTATGACCACAAACTCATAGACAAAAGCGCCCGCCAAATTGTTGAGATCGCTTTGCGCAACGGCGCGGAAATCTTAGGGCCGGTTCCTTTGCCGGTTGAGGTTCGTAAATATACTGTTAACCGTTCAACTTTTGTCCATAAGAATGCCAGGGAGCAGTTTGAAATGAGGATACACAAAAGATTTTTGGATGTTATCAGCCCGAATCAAAGAGTTATTGACTCATTGAAATCTTTAACCTTGCCTACGGGAGTTGATATAGAGGTTAAAAGCATATTATAAAAAGCTTTAAATATTTACCAAAGAAAGAAAAATTATTATGAATTTTTCTGTCTAATTTAATAAAGAACACAAGGTACTAGCTTTAATAGGTACCGGGTTAAGCCGGTATTTATTAATTTAACGGGTAGATTATATATGAAATTTATATTAGGTTTAAAAATTGGAATGGCTCAAATTTTTGACAATGAAAAAGGATTGAGAATACCGGTAACTTTGGTTGAGGCTGGCCCCTGCAAGGTTCTTCAGCTTAAAAATTTGAAAAAAGACGGCTACGAATCCGTTCAAATCGGACTTAAGCCCAAAAAAGAAAATAAGGTTAAAAAAAGCGAAAAAGGCAAGGGCTTTAAATTTATAAAAGAATTTCGCTTGCCGAAAGATGAAAGCGTAGATCTTAATATCGGAGATATGATTGATGTTTCCATTTTTCAGGAAAACGACAAAATAAAAGTCAGCGGCATGAGTATTGGAAAAGGATTCCAAGGAGGAGTTAAGAGATGGGGTTTTTCCGGAAGGTGCGCCACTCATGGCACGAAGCATGAGAAAAGAACTTTGGGATCAGTCGGATGCACCAGGCCTGCTAGAGTTATTAAAGGCAGGAAAATGCCGGGAAGAACAGGATATGCCAGAAAAACGGTTTCCAACCTGCAAGTTGTTAAAGTGGACAAAGAGAATAACATCTTAGCCGTTTGCGGGATGCTGCCCGGCCGCAAAGGCACTTTATTGGAAATTAGAACAAAATAATTTTATTTATAAAAGGCTCGCTGCCTTTCGTCAAAACAGCCCTTGATTGATTAATTTATATATGAAAACTGCATTATACAATAAAACAGGAGAGGAGATAGGACAAGTGGTTCTTCCCAAGGATCTTTTTGAAGTATCCTTGAATTCAGATTTGGTGCATCAAGTTGCTGTTTCCCAAGCTTCTAACCGCAGACGCAATATAGCGCATGCAAAAGGAAGAGGAGAGGTGAGCGGAGGAGGAAAAAAACCGTGGAGACAGAAAGGCACCGGACGCGCCAGGCACGGATCAAACAGATCTCCGATATGGAGGCATGGAGGAACAACTTTCGGCCCTGACAAGGAAACCAATTTTAAGAAAGCAATCAATAAAAAAATGCAGAGGAAAGCCTTGTTTATGGTTTTGTCGCAGAAGGTGAAAAATAACGCTTTAATTGTTCTTGACGATTTGAAGTTTGAAGAACCCAAAACCAAGGAAATCAAGAATATTTTTGAAAATTTAAAGAAAAAAATAAAAACATTTACCGGCAAGGGAACGATTATCGCTTTGTCCAAGGACGATAAAAATTCCGTTTTGTCCGTAAGGAATATGGTCAGGACGGTTCCCATGCAGGCGGAAGACTTGAACTGTTTGGACTTGCTGTCTTATAAATATTTGATTTTGACAAAAAATAGCTTAAAAAACATTAAGGAAACTTTTTCAGTAAAAAAGGAAAAAGAATCCTCCGAGGAAGAATAAAATTGGCATATGGCTTTGAATATTTTTAAAAAAAATACGGATAAAGGAGTAGAAAATAAAGCGGAAGAGAAGAAGGCTGAAAAAGGAAAAAAATTGGCGCAAAAAAAAGCCAAGGATGTTAAAGACGGATTGAAAAAAGGAGAAGCAAAAAATAAGGGATACGAAATAGGAACCATTAAAATTCCTTATATCACGGAAAAAGCAGTCAGCTTGTCTGAAAAAGACATCTATGTTTTTAAAGTAGATAAAAACGCCAACAAAACATCGGTAAAAAAAGCGGTAGAGGAAGCTTACAAAGTTGACGTTGAAAAAGTGTCAATGGCCAATGCGAAGAGAAGAAAGACCGGACGAGGAAGATTAGCCGGCTTCAAAAAAGGATTTAAGAAAGCCATGGTAAAAATAAAAAAAGGACAAAAGATAGAAGTAATGCCTAAATAAAATTATCTTTAAAGCTTTATGGCAGTTCAAGTTCAAAAAACCAAATTAACAAAAAATAAGAAGCCTGAAAAAGTCTTGCTTTTAAGGCGTAAAAAAACAGGAGGAAGATCCAGCAGCGGAAGAATCACAGTCAGGCACATAGGAGGAGGATGCCGCAAGCTTTGCAGAATAATTGATTTTGGGCAGAAAAATTTAAATATGTCCGGAAAAGTGGCAGCTGTTGAATATGATCCGAACAGGACCGGCTATCTAGCTTTGGTTGAATACGAAAATAAAGAAAAAAAATACATTATTGCTCCTGAAGGAATTAAAGAAGGGGATGAGATTATTGCTTCCGAAAATGCTCCGATTTCTTTGGGCAACCGATTGCAATTGAAAAATATTCCCGAAGGAACCCTTATTCATAATATTGAGATTATGCCCGGCCAAGGAGGGAAGATGGTGAGATCTGCCGGATCTAACGCGGTTATAATGGCTCACGAAGAAGGTTTTTGCAATTTGAAAATGTCATCTTCCGAGATTAGAAAAATTTCCGGAGAATGCTTCGCTTCTATCGGAGCGGTTTCCAACTCCAGCCACCGCTTTCAAAAGAAAGGCAGGGCGGGAGTTAACCGCAAAAAGGGAATCCGTCCCAGCGTAAGAGGAACTACAATGAATCCTTGCGATCATCCTCATGGAGGAGGGGAAGGCAGAGCCGGAATAGGAATGAAGCATCCGAAAACGCCTTGGGGCAAGCCGGCGCTGGGAGTTAAAACGAGAAAAAGAACCGCTACCAATAAATATATATTGGCTAGAAGAAAAAACAAAAAAAGAAAATAAATTAAATAAATAAAGATTATGGCAAGAAGTCTAAAAAAAGGTCCGTTTATAGACGAAAAATTAATAGAAAAGGTAAACAAGGCCAAGCCCGGAGATATTATTAAAACATGGGCCCGCGCTTGTGTTATCACTCCTGAAATGATAGGATATACCTTTGCCGTACATAACGGAAAGACTTTTATTACCGTAAAAGCCAGCGAAGATATGGTTGGCCATAAATTAGGAGAATTTTCCCATACCACCAAATTTGTCAAGCACGGAGGAAAAATGCAGAAAGGATTGGATGCTGCCGCCGGAGGTAAGAAAAAATAATAATCTAAAAATTGATAAAAGATAAAAAGATATGTTGGTTACCGCCAAACTTAGTTATTTGAGAATATCTCCCCGCAAGGCAAGATTGGTTGCCGGCTTGGTTAGAGGGAAATCAGTTGAACAAGCCCAAAATATTTTGAATTTTACCGTTAAAAGAGCGGCTAGCCCTGTTTTGAAGCTTTTGAATTCCGCCGCGGCAAACGCTAAAAACAATTTTCATTTGGAAGCCAAAGACATGTATATCGCTAAAATTATTGTTAATGGGGGGCCGACTTATAAAAGGATTAGAGCCCGCTCAAGGGGTAACGCCAATCAAATTCAAAAGAAAACTTGTCATATAGAAATATGCTTGGCCGGAAAGAAAGAGAAAACAGCGATATTGGGTAAAGAACCGAAAGGAAGGGAAGAGGAAGCCGTTAAAGCCAAAGAAAGCCGAAGCAAAAAAGAAAAAACAGTTAAAAAACAAGAAAAGAAGCCGATAAAAGAAACAAGGAAAAAAATAGCAAAGCCTTCAGCGGCAAAGAAAATTTTCAATAATAAAAAGACAACTAAAAAATAAATTTTCTTCATCCCAGCGGTTTGAAGAAAGCAGATTTTAATCAAAACCACAATGGCACACAAAGTTAATCCAAAACTATTTCGCATAAGGCAAAACTCCGATTGGCTGTCCCAAGGATATTATGGAAAATCCCCCAAGTCTTATTTGGAGGAAGATTTTCAAATTAGAGAGACTTTGAAGTCCGGCTTGAAGGACGCCAGCGTGGAAAAAATTGAAATAGAAAGATTTCCCCGGGAAGATAAAACAAATATTTTGATTTATACCGCCCGGCCGGGACTGGTAATAGGACGCAGAGGAGAAGGCATAGAACTTTTAAAAGTAAAATTAATAAAAGCGCTTTTAAAAGGAAAAAAACTTAGCCAAAAGGAGAGGGAACTAAAATTTAAAAAAACCAATATTGAGATTAAGGAAATCGCCGATCCTTGGCTCTCCGCCGCTTTGGTCGCACAATGGGTTGCCCAAAGGCTTGAAAAAAGAATGCCGTTTAGAAAGCTTTTAAAACAAGCGCTTGATAAGATTATGGTTCATAAAGAGGTGGAAGGAAGCAGAATAGAAGTTTCCGGAAGGCTTGACGGAGCCGCTATCGCTCGCCGCGAATGGCTTAAGAAGGGACAGCTCCCCAGGGGGACTATCAGGGCGGACATTGATTACGGCTTTGAAGAGGCGCGTTGCACTTACGGAACCATTGGAATTAAAGTATGGATTTGCAAAGGGGAAAAATTTGATCAATAAAATAATTTTATCTTTATATAATTGTTATGTTGCTTCCTAAAAAAGTAAAATACAGAAAACAGCAAAAAGGGCGCAAAAGGCACAGAGCTTTTGAAAGCAGAGGTACGGAAATTAATTTTGGCAGCTTTGCTTTAAAATCAGCCGGAATGAAATATATTTCTTCCAAACAAATAGAGGCTTGCAGAAGAGCTATTGTAAGATATCTAAAAAAAGGAGGGAAGCTTTGGATTAGAATTTTTCCCGATAAGATTATTACCACCAAAGGAGTTGAAACTTGCATGGGAGGAGGCAAAGGGGCTCCGGATCATTATGTTTTTCCGGTAAAGCCGGGAAGAATAATTTTTGAACTGGAAGGAATTAGCGAAAAAAACGCGAGAGAAGCCTTCCGCAAAGCTTCGGATAAGCTTCCTGTTAAAACTAAATTTTCCAAAAGGGAACAATAAGTCCGATAATATAAGATTTTATGAAATTTCATCTCTTTCATTCGGATTTAGGGGGTGGACAAATTTTTAAAAACGAGTAATATAAATAGGTCTATCGCAATGAAAACAGCTGAATTAAAACAAAAAAATAAAGAAGAACTGTTAAAGCTTTTGGACGAGAAGAAAAGAGATGTCCAAAATTTGAAAATGCAGCTGGCTTCAGGAAAGATTAAAAGCGTGAAAGGACTGAAAGAAACGAAGAAAGACATTGCCAAAATATTTACTTTATTAAACAAAGAATCAGAAAACCTTAAATAATTTGAAGTATGCCAAAAAGAAAATTACAAGGCAAAGTCGTTTCCACCGCAATGCAGAAAACAGTTGTCGTTGAAGTGGAAACGGTGAAAGAGAATCCTATCTACAAAAAGAAGTATAGGACGCACAAAAAATATAAAGCGCATGTAGAGAACGGCAATTGCCAAACGGGAGATATTGTTACCATTGAAGAGTGCGCGCCCATCAGCAAAGACAAAAGATGGAGGATACTGGAAAAAGAATCCGAAGAAAAATAATTTTTTAAATAGAAAAAAGGAAAGCCATAAATTATCGCGTTTTGCGTATTCCCGCAAACCAAGCAATTAAGAGAAATTCTCTATGATACAGCTTAGATCAATGTTAAAGGTCGCTGACAACAGCGGAGCCAAAAAAATACAGTGTATAAAGTCTTTGGGAGGAACAAGGAGAAGATATTCCAGGATAGGCGACATAATCGTTGCGGTTGTTATTGTGGCGGAACCGAGAAAACCGGTTAAAACGCACCAAATTGTGCGCGCGGTAATTGTCCGCCAAAAGCAGGCTTTTCGCAGAAAAGACGGATCTTATATAAGGTTTGACGACAATGCGGCCGTAGTTTTGGAGGGAACGAACAAAGAACCGAAAGGAACAAGAATTTTAGGGCCGGTTGCTAGAGAATTGAGGGAAAAAGGCTTTGATAAAATCATAACTATGGCTCCTGAAGCGCTTTAGCGTTTCAACGAATCGGAAAATTTTAGAAAATTTATGAAAATAAAAAAAAGCGATTTAGTTTTAGTAATATCGGGAAACGACCGTTTAAAGAAAGGGAAAGTTGTAAAAGTTCTTCCGTCAGAGAACAAGGTTTTGATTGAAGGAGTGAATATCGCCAAAAAGCACGTTAAGCCGAAACGCAGCGGAGAAAAAGGACAAATTCTTCAAATCGCCAAGCCTATTTCCGTTTCAAAAGTAAAATTAATTTGTCCAAAATGCAACGCCGTTTCAAGAGTGGGCTATGATGTCATCGCCGAGAAAAAAGCGCGCGTTTGCAAAAAATGCGGCCAAGAGATTTAATTAGGAACTTATTTATATAGATTTAATAAAAGGAAGCAAAATGACTTCAACCATCAAAGAAAAATATCAAAAAGAAGCGATTCCGGCCCTTAAGGAAAAATTCGGGGAGAAAAGCGTAATGGCTTTGCCTAAAATAACCAAGGCTGTGATTAATATTGGATTTGGAAGATTACTGGCCGCAAAGAACACTAAAGACGAAGAAAGAAAGCTTATTGCTTATGTTCTTGAAAATCTTTCTGAAATTTCAGGACAAAAACCCGTTTTGACAAAGGCTAAAAAATCAATTGCCGCCTTTAAGACAAGAGAAGGAATGGTTCTTGGCGCCAAAGCCACTTTAAGAGGAAAAAGGCTTTATGATTTTTTGGAAAAATTGATTAATATAACTTTGCCTCGTTCCAGAGACTTCCAAGGCATTCCTGAAAAAGCGGTTGACGAGGGCGGAAACTTGAATATGGGAATAAGAGAACATATTTCTTTTCCCGAGATATCTCCGGAAAAATCTTTGACAATATTAAGTTTGGAAATAACAGTAGCAACAAATGCTAAAAATAAAGAGAGGGGCCTGGCTTTGTTTAATCTGCTTGGTTTTCCGTTTAAAAAACAAAAATAATATTTTATGGCAAGAACATCAGAAATAGCAAAAGCCAATAAAAAACCGAAATATTCCAGCAGAACTGAAAATCGCTGTTTTCGTTGCGGCCGCCGCCATGGCTATATGAGGAAGTTTGGATTGTGCCGCATTTGTTTCAGAGAGATGGCCGCCAAAGGAGAAATTCCCGGGATTAAAAAATCTTCATGGTAATAAATCAGGTTACTGGGCGTTAAATTTTATTTAGCGCTTAAGACCAAAAAGTAAAAGAAAATCTATGGACCCAATCGCTGATATGTTCAGTATAATAATGAATGCCCAGGCTGTTGAAAAAAAACAGGCAGCTGTTTCGCCTTTTTCAAATTTAAAGTTCCAAATATTGGGGATTCTTAAAAAAGAAGGCTTTATTTTAGACGCAAAGAAAAAAGGCAAAGATCCAAAAAAGAGGATCTTGGTGGATTTAAAATACAACGAAGACGGATCGTCCGCCGTTTCCAGCATCAAAAGAATATCAAAACCGGGCAGAAGGGTTTACAACCAATATCAAGAATTAAAGCCGGTAAGATCCGGATACGGCATTTCCATTATCTCAACTTCAAAAGGACTGATGACCAACAAGGATGCCCGTAAGCAGAAAATTGGAGGAGAGGTTATTGCTGAAGTTTGGTAAATAAAACAGTAATTATTTTTAAAAGTTATGTCTCGCGTAGGGAAAAAACCAATTCAAATACCGGCAGGAGTAGAAATCAAGATAGAAGGAAACGCAATCAGCGTCAAGGGTCCAAAAGGAGCTATCTCTAGAGAGATTCCTGAAGGGATTTTGATTGAGCAAAAAGAAAATGAGATCTTGGTTTCTCCGAAATCCATTAACAAAAGGAACAAATCTCTTTGGGGTTTGATGAGGATGCTTATCTCTAATATGGTTGACGGAGTCCAAAAAGGATTTGAGAAAAAATTAGAAATGCAGGGAGTAGGATTTAAGGCCAATGTCCAAGGGAGTGATTTGGTTTTGGAGGTTGGTTTTAGCCATGACGTTAAATTATCCGCCCCGGAAGGAATAGCATACTCTGCGGAAAAAAATATAATAACCGTTTCCGGCATTGACAAAGAGAAAGTCGGACAAGCGGCGGCGGTAATCAGAAGAGTAAGACCCCCGGAACCGTATAAGGGCAAAGGTATAAGATACCAGGGAGAATATGTAAGAAGAAAGCTTGGGAAAAAGGCGACAGGGGGAGCGGGGTAATCTTTAATTTAATTTATTATTTGCAAATATGTTATTCAAACAGGAAAAAAGAATTAGGCGCCATGCAAGAGGCAGGGCCAAGATTAAAGGAACTCGCGAGATTCCGAGACTTTCAGTTTTCAGGTCTTCCAAACATATTTATGCCCAAATTGTTGACGACCAAAAAGGCGTTACATTGGCTTCAATCAGCGATTTAAAAATGAAAAAGCCGTCAAATAAAGATATGTCCGGAAAAACAGCTCTTGCTTATGAGGTTGGAAAAACCATTGCCAAAAAAGCGGTTGAAGAAATGAAGCTGTCAAAAATTGTTTTTGATAAAGGAGGACGCGATTATCATGGAAGAGTTAAGGCCTTGGCGCAAGGAGCCAGGGACGGCGGACTTAAATTTTAATAAACAAATAAAATACGAAACAAATGACGACTGAAAATTCCGTAAAAACTAAAAATTTTTCAAGCAGAAACAACAGAAGAAGAGACTTCCGCCAAGAAAAGCCCAAAGATGAATTTGATTCAAAGCTTTTGGATTTGAGCCGCGTAACGAGAGTTTCTGCGGGAGGAAAGCAGATGAGGTTTAGATCTGTTGTTGTTGTTGGAAACGGGAAAGGAAAGATCGGCGTCGGAGTTTCAAAAGGATTGGACGTGCCGCAATCTATTGAAAAGGCCACAAAAGCGGCCAAAAAGAATATTATAACCGTGCCCATTGTGAAAGGAACCGTTCCCCACGAAGTTCAGGCGAAATACGGTTCGGCTAAAATTTTATTAAAGCCTCAAATTAAAGGAAAGGGATTGGTTGCGGGAGGAACTGTCCGTATCCTCTGCGCCTTGGCCGGAATTCAAGATGTTTCTTCAAAGGTTATCGGCAAAACATCCAATAAGCTGAATAACGCTATGGCTACGATAGAAGCTTTCAAGATTATGAAAACCCGTAAACAGCCGCTTAATTTGGAGAAAAAGGAAGAGGCTGATTCAGAAGAGGAAGAATAATAATATTAATTTTTTGGAAAAATGCAGATACACGAAATTCAGCCAATTCATAAAAACAAGACCCGTAAAAGAGTCGGCCGCGGAGGAAAACGCGGCACTTATTGCGGCCATGGACAAAAAGGCCAAAGCTCCAGGGCCGGACGAAAATTTCAGCCGGTTATCCGGGAATTTATTAAAAGGTATCATAAATTGAGAGGATACCGTTTTGGCACTGGTAAAAATGAGAACATTGTAATCTTACAGCTTTCTGTTTTAGATAAAAATTTTGGCCCGAAAGAAATTATCAATCCGGAAAAATTAATAGAAAAAGGAATTATTACTAGGGTAAATAACCAAATTCCTCAAGTAAAAATATTGGGAAAGGCGGAAATTAAAAAAGCTCTTACGATTGAGAAATGTCTTGCGTCAAAAGGGGTAACAGAAATTGTTGAAAAGGCCGGAGGCCAAATTATTGTTTCGGACAGGCAAAAAGAAAAAGACAGCAAAGCCAAAGCTAAGGAAAAAGCGGTTGCGAGAAGAGCCCAAGCCAAGGAGAGAAAAGCTTCCGGAAAGCAGCAAGCCAAAGGATCAACTCCTAAAAAAGCTTCAAAGGCCAAGAAAGCTTCCGTTAAAAATAAAGCCAAAGCCGAGAAAAAGCCCAAAGTTAAAAAATAATTTATTCATTAGTTTATAAAAATGTCAGGGATTAACAAGGCAATTCAAATTTTCAAAATAAAAGACCTAAGAAAGAAAATTTTGTTTATTCTCGGAATTTTTGCTGTTTTCAGGCTAATGGCCAATTTGCCGATACCCGGGATTGACTCTTCCCGCGTCCAGCAATTTTTCAGCGGAAACCAATATTTGGGAATGTTGAATATGTTTACCGGAGGAGCTTTGGACAACTTGTCTGTTGTTATGCTTGGTCTTGGGCCGTATATTACGGCCGTCATTATTTTTCAAGTGATGACTTTGATATTCCCCCAGCTGGCCAAACTCTACAAGGAAGAAGGAGAACAAGGCAGGCAGAGATTTAACCAATATTGCCGCATTGCCGCCATTCCTTTCTCCGCCTTGCAGGGATACGCGATGATTGCTTTCTTTAAAAGCCAAGGGCTGGTTGCTATTGCCGGCTGGCAAGTATTGCTGGTTTCAATTTTAAGCATTACCGCCGGCTCAATGATTTTGATGTGGCTCGGAGAGCTTCTTTCGGAAAAAGGAATCGGGAACGGAGTCTCTCTTTTGATTTTTGCCGGAATTGTCGCCGATTTTCCAAGAAGCATTTTACAGATGGCAAACACCTTTCAGCAATCGGAAATTTTTTCCTATATTTTATTTTTCATAGCTTCCGTTGGAATTATCAGCGCCGTTATTATCCTTACCGAAGGCCGCCGGAATATACCGGTTTCTTACGCTAAAAGAGTTCGCGGCCAAAAGCTTTACGGAGGGGTTTCCACTTATTTGCCTTTGAACATTAATCCCGCCGGAGTGATACCGATTATTTTCGCTCTTTCCATTATGATTTTGCCTACTATGGTGACTTCCTTGTTAAAAAATGTAGGAGGTCCGGTTGGAACCGTTTCCGGCGCAATGACGGCATTTTTGCAAAATCCTTGGGTTTACGGCGTGCTTTATTTCTTTCTCGTTTTTATTTTTACCTTCTTTTATACGGCCGTTACCTTTGATCCCAAAGCCATTTCATCCAATTTGCAGAAAATGGGAGGCTTTGTCCCCGGAATCAGGCCGGGATCTTCTACTGCAAACTATTTAAGCTATATTTTAAAAAGGGTGCTGGTTCTAGGAGCTTTTTCTTTGGGTCTTATTGCCGTAATGCCTTCTATCGTGCAAGGAGTTACCGGAGTCCAGCAATTTAATTTTTTAGTTGGAGGAACCGCTGTCTTGATTCTTGTGAGCGTAGTGTTGGAAACAACGCGTCAAATTAGAGCGCAGATAGAAATGCGCGATTACGAAAATTTTTAATTCTAAATATTTCCTAAAAACAAATGGGAAAAGACGAATTAGTAATCTGTTTGCTTGGCCGCCCCGGATCGGGTAAAGGCACGCAAGCTAAATTAATCGTTGAAAAATTTGGATTGGCTTATTTCGGTTCAGGGCAAATTCTAAGAGAACGCCAGCAGATAAACGATTATACCGGCAACAAGCTAAGGGAAAAAATGTCCAACGGCCAGCTGGTTCCCAGTTTTATCGCCTCAAAGCTTTGGGCCGATAAAATGGAGGAATTTAAGCAAGAATCCGATCTTAAGGGATTTATTTTGGACGGCAGTCCGAGAACTCTTTCCGAGGCCAAGCTCTTGGATGAAGCTTTAGACTGGTACCAATGGCAGATTGACAGGGTTTTTCTGATAGACATATCAAAAGAGCTTTCTTTTAACCGTTTAGCCAAGCGCCGCCAGTGCCTTAAATGCGGCCGTTTAACTCCTTTTGAGGAAAAATATAACGATATAAAAGTTTGCGATGTTTGCGGCGGAAAATTAGTCGTCCGTATGGACGACAAGCCGGAAGCGGTAAAAAAGAGGCTGGATACTTACGATATTGAGATGCAGCCGATTATTGATTTTTATATACATCAAGACAAGCTTATTAAAATTAACGGAGAGCAATCCATTGAAAAAGTTTTCCAAGAGATTATGGAAAACATTCCAGAAGAATGATTCACATTAAGACATCGGAAGAAATTAAAATAATGGCTGAAGCGGGCCAAATCTTAGCGGAGATAATGAAGAATCTGCTAAAAGAAGCAAAGCCCGGAGTTGCCACAAAAGATATTGACAGGCTCGCAGAGAGCCTGATTTTAAAACGCGGGGCGAAATGTTCTTTTAAGGGTTATGGAGGGTTTCCTGCTTGTTCTTGCCTTTCAATCAACGAAGAAATCGTCCATGGCGTCCCTTCCGGCCGAAAGCTGGAAGAGGGAAGCGTTTTAAGCTTGGATTTGGGACTTTTTCATAAAGGCTATCATTCGGATATGGCTGTTACCGTGCCGATAGGCAATATTGATTTTGAAGTGAAAAGACTGTTAAAGGCAGGGAAAAAAGCCCTGAAAAGAGGAATTAAGCTATCTAGAGTGGGAAACACTTTTGGGGACATTTCCAATACAATCCAAAGATATGTTGAAGGACAGGGCTTTAATGTGGCTCGCGATCTTTGCGGCCACGGCATAGGCAAGAACTTGCACGAAGATCCGGAGATCTTAAATTACGGCAAAAGGGGCAAGGGAGCGAAGATTCAAGAAGGAATGGTTTTTTGCCTGGAGCCGATGGTTGTTGTCGGCGGCGGAGAGATTAAGCTGGGAAAAAACAGGCAAACTTACGAAACCAAAGACGGGTCTTTGTCCGTTCATTTTGAGCATACAATAGCGGTTACAAAAGAAGGCACGAAAATATTGACCGATATGGGAGACTCCGAAGATTTATCTTAGTTCTTAGCCTTAAATGAGCCAATAAAGCGGCTGTGGAGAACTTTGTTGACAGATTTCTTAACTGGGAGTAGCTTAACAATACGCTTAATCGGTTCGTTTAGAATTTGGGTGCGGAATTTTGTTTGTAAGCGGATTTTTCTTTGCTTAGCATGCAGAGAGAGAAGCTTGCAGAGTTAAAAGAGCTTTGGAACCGAGGCTCTTTTTGTTGGAAAAACTATTGATTTGAGGGTTTTTATATCTTAAGATAGAGCAGTCAGTTATTTTAAAAAAGAATTTAAATAAGCAATCCGTCAAGCGGAGCAAACAAGCTTGCGGTTAAAAAAATGGCAAATTTTATAGAGTTTTCTATGCGTCATTCCAAAGAAGGCCTGATTGAAGCGGTTAAAACATCCAAAATATCCCATCTTAAGAAGCTGGTAAGGCAAATTTCAAAGGCAGATTCGTTTTTAAGGAAAGAATCTGCGATGGCGATTGAGAAGGAAGAAAAAGAGGGAACATCTTCAAGGGCCGCGATTCAAGGATGCCAAAGAGCTTTGGCTGTTTCAAAAGCCAAAAAAATAGCCTATGAAAGATTGGCGGAAAAAGAAAGCGAAAAGGCGGAAATGCTTGAAAAATCTTTGAATTTAATGCAAGAAAAATAATTCCGCGGAGATTAATCCGCGGTTTTTTATTGCGGACTGAAGCGTCTGGAGAACGCCTTTTTTTCGCCGAGGCTGGCAGAGCTTTTTTAATAGTGTTATAATTTTATTGTTTATCGTATTGACGCTTAAATAATTTTTCAGCTTAAATTTTTATGGAAGAAAAAAAAGAGAAATATTCTTCGGAACTGCGGCTTGATTTAGCTTCTAGAGACTGGGTGGTGATTGCCGCCGGCAGAGGAAAAAGACCGGAAATGTTTAAAAGCTCTAAAAAGGCGGAATCTAATATAAAAAAGAAAGATTGTCCTTTTTGCCGCATTGAAGAAGGGACAATGGCCAGCACTGCTTTTTTGGACGGAGAAGAAATAAACCTTTCCCGCATAGGCTATAAAATTCCTGAAAATTGGACGACATTGATTATTCCCAATAAGTTTCCGGCTTTTTCTCCCGCTGACAAGCTCGAGGAAGAAACGGAGGGAGGTCTTTACCAGCGCATTAATGCGATAGGATATCATGACTTGCTGATAACCAAAGACCACGATAAATCTTTGGCGTTATTGGATCAAGAAAAAATCAAAGAAGTTTTTGACGCTTATCAATCCAGGTATTTACAGCTCAAAAAGCTTCCTTATATAAATTATGTTTCTATCTTTCATAACCATGGCCCGTCAGCCGGCGCTTCCCAGCCCCATCCTCATTCCCAAATAATTGCCCTGCCTTTAATAGATGTTGATTTAAAAAATGCTTTGTTGGTAGCTCAAAAATATTATGAAGAAAATAAAAAATGCCTTTATTGCGAAATGACAAAATGGGAATTAAAAACGCAGAAGAGAATTGTTTTTGAAAATGACCATTTTATAGCTTTATGTCCTTTTGCCTCAAAGGCCGCTTTTCAAACTATTATTACGCCAAAAACTCATAAAGCTTACTTTGAAGAAATTACAGAGGAAGAAAAATATGCGCTAGCCGAGACGTTTAAGCAAGTTTTGGCGAAGCTTTACAAGGGACTGGACAATCCTGATTATAATTTTTATTTGCATACTTCTCCTTGCGGAAATAGGGAATACGATTTTTATCATTGGCATTGGACCATAATGCCCAAAACTTCAGTTTGGGCCGGTTTTGAAATAGGTTCCAGGATGGAAATTTCCACTATTGCGCCGGAAAAAGCCGCTGAATATTTGAGACAGCAATGATTATTGAATTGATAGAGTCAATCTTAATAATAGTCGCTTCTTATATTGTGGACGGAATTTCTTTTTTCGGCTATTGGGGCGTCGGTTTTTTTATGGCTCTAGAGAGCGCCTGTCTTCCTGTTCCTTCTGAAATCATTATGCCTTTTGCCGGATATTTGGTTTGGACGGGAGAGTTTTCTTTTTGGCTTGTTGTCATTTGGGGGACAATGGGAAATTTAGCCGGTTCCGTTTTAGCCTACGCAGCCGGTTATTACGGAGGAAGGCCTTTTATTGAAAAATACGGAAAGTATATTTTATTATCCGTTCATGATTTGGAAATAGCGGATAAATGGTTTTTAAAATATGGAGATTGGAGCATTTTCTTTTCCCGCCTTTTACCAGTAATTAGAACTTTCATCTCTTTGCCTGCGGGAGTTGCCAGAATGCCTTTTAAAAAGTTTTGTTTTTACACTACGGCAGGATCTCTGCCTTTTTCAGTTTTATTAACTTGGGCGGGAGCGGCGCTAGGACAAAATTGGGCGGATTTAAAGCACTATCTTAGAGGACTGGACTGGCTTATTATTGCTTTGGCTCTTGCAGCCGTTGCTTTGTTTGTTTTTTTAAAAATTAAGAATAGAGGCAAAAATAATAATTAATTTTTTTTGGAATTATGGCATCTTTGATTATCGCTAATTGGAAAATGAATCCTAAAACGGCTAAAGAAGCGAAAAAAATATTTTTTGGAATAGCAAGCGGTTTTAGGAAAATAAAAAAAGCCCAAGCTGTTATTTGTCCTCCTCCGGCCTTTTTGAGCCTTTTCATAGGAAAGGCCAAGAAAGTTAAACTGGGAGCGCAAAACTGCCATTGGGAAGAAAAAGGAGCTTTTACGGGGGAGATGTCTTTGGCGCAGATTAAGGATATCGGCTGCCGCTATGTTTTGGCCGGGCATTCGGAAAGGCGGAAGCTTTTTGGCGAGACTGATGAAATGATTAATAAGAAAGTTTTGGCAGCCCTTCAAATCGGATTGATTCCCGTTCTTTGCATGGGAGAAACAGCCGAGGAAAAAGAAGAAGAAATGACTTTTCGCGTCCTAAAAGAGCAGTTGGAAAAAGGACTCAACGGAGTAGCCAAAAAAGCGGCGGATAAGGTTATTTTGGCTTACGAACCGGTTTGGGCGATTGGGACAGGAAAGGTTTGCGGCGCAAGCCAAGCGGAAGAAGTCAATATTTTTTTGAAAAAAGCTCTTACGGAAAAATACGGACGTAAAATCGCCGATTCCATCTCTATCCTTTACGGCGGCAGTGTAAAATCGGATAATGTGCTGTCTTTTGTAAAAGACGCCAAAATGTCCGGAGTTCTTGTGGGAGGCGCTTCTCTTGATCCCAAAGAATTTATAAAAATAGTTCAGGCGGCGGATTTTTAATCAAAAAACAGCAATTAATAATTCCTAAACGGGTTGCTTTTATTTTGGTTTTCAGCTAAAATACCAAAGTTAAGCTTTTAAGCTACGTGCGGGGTAGAGGAGTAGTACCTCGCAGGTCCCATAAGCCTGAGACCCTGGTGCAATTCCAGGCCCCGCAACAAACAATTTATTTTAATATCCCAAAAAAAATGAGCCGGTGTAGCTCAGCGGCAGAGCGGACGTTTCATAAGCGTTAGGTCATAGGTTCAACTCCTATCACCGGCACAATCGGTTCGTATTTTTTTTGGGGACGTAGTGTAGCCCGGTTAACACGTCTCCCTGTCACGGAGAAGATCGTGGGTTCAAATCCCATCGTCCCCGCATTTTGGGACATTCCCAAAAATTCTGCGACGCCCGGCCTTCGGCCGGGTTTTGTTTTGGCCGGATTACCCCCCCGTTTTTCAATGTAATTCCACGGCGAGGCGGCGGTCGGTAATTTTGCGGTTCAAACCGACTTTTAGGAGAAAATTTTGCATTTCGGCAAAATTTTCGCCGGAAGCTATATTTTGAGCTTGATTTGCTTCTAAAATCCATTTTTTGGTGAGTTCAAATCAACGATCACCCTTCAACCGGAGATCATCGATTATCTTTCTTTTCCCGCATTGGAAGCCCCGTCGGTCAGATTTTAGAGTGTTAATTGCGCGGGTTTGACTTGTTGGGGCCTTTTTCATATAATAAATTTATAATTTAATAAGCTTGTTTTTTGGCGATTGCTATGCCTACCAACCATAGTTTATCCTTTTTCAAGGACTAAGCCGAAGCAAGCGAAAAGCTGTCCGGGTTATATAATCCGGGAAGCTGAGTGGAACCGCGCGGTTAAGCCTCGTCTCAGCCCATCAAGTAAAATTGATGATTTGAGACGAGGTTTTTTGCAAATAAAATTAATTATAAAAATATAAGCGATATGGAAGAACAATCAAAAAAAAATATTTTACGCCATTCAACGGCTCACATATTGGCGGCCGCTGTTTTGGAAATATTTCCTGAAGCCAAATTTGCCATCGGGCCAAGCATTGAAAACGGCTTTTATTATGACTTTGACCTGCCTAGATCTTTGAACCAGGAAGACTTGCCGGAGATTGAAAAGAGAATGAAGAAAATTATTGAAAAGAATTTAAAATTTGAAAGAAAAGAAATCTCCGCGAGAGAAGCGATAGATTTTTTTAAGAATAAAAATCAGCCATATAAAGTTGAACTGATTGAAGATTTGGCCAAGGACGAAAAAGCTGAAAAAGTCACGCTTTATTCTCTCGGTGATTTTGTTGATCTATGCCGCGGACCCCATTTGGAGTCTTCCGGCAAGGTGAACAAAAAAAGCTTTAAGCTAATGAAAACAGCCGGAGCTTATTGGAAAGGGGACGAAAAAAATAAAATGCTTCAGCGCGTTTACGGCACCGTATGGGAGAACGAAGAAGAGCTTGAAGATTATTTGAAAAAATTGGAAGAAGCGGAAAAGCGCGACCATAGAAAGCTGGGCAAAGAATTGGATCTTTTTCATATAGACGAACAAGTCGGACTCGGCTTGATTCTTTGGCATCCCAAGGGGGCGATGGTCTGGAGAATGATTGAAGATTTTTGGTATCAGGAGCATATGAAAAAAGGATATGATCTCGTCCGTTCTCCCCATATAGGAAACCGCAGGCTTTGGGAACAGTCAGGGCATTGGGGTTTTTATTCGGACAGCATGTATCCGCCCTTGGAAGCGGGGCAATCCCTAGAAGACTTAAAGGCGGGGGAAAAAGTGGGAGAGTCGGAGCAATACCTGCTTAAGCCTATGAACTGTCCCTTTCATATTGCCATTTACAAAAACTCTCCCCATTCTTACCGCGAGCTTCCGATGCGCTGGGCTGAAACAGGAACTGTTTACCGTTTTGAAAAGAAAGGGGAGCTTTCCGGACTAACCAGAGTGAGAGGGTTTACTCAAGACGATGCCCATATTATTTGCCGCAAAGACCAGGTTGAAAGCGAGCTGGAAGAAGTGATAGATTTTATTTTGCATATTTACAAGGCGTTTGGCTTTGATGAGAACTCCGTAAAAGTTTATTTGTCTTTGCGCGACCCCGAAGCCAAAAACAAATACGCCGGAGATGACGCCGGTTGGGAATTTACGGAAGACGTGCTAAGGAAGGCCGCTCAAAACAAAAAACTTCCTTTTACGGAAGAAAAAGGAGAGGCCGCTTTTTACGGGCCGAAATTGGATTTCAAAATTAAAGATGTTTTGGGAAGAGAATGGCAGTGTTCCACTTTGCAGTTTGATTTTAATTTGCCTGAGAAATTTGAGATGTCTTTTGTAAACGATAAGGGAGAACAGGAAAAACCTTATGTTTTGCATCGCGCCTTATTCGGATCTTTTGAAAGATTTATAGGCCTTTTAATTGAGAATTATGCCGGGGCTTTTCCGGCTTGGCTGGCGCCGGAGCAAGTTTGGGTTTTGCCCATTGCCGAGCGCCATCAAGAATATGCGGATAAAATTGCAAGAAAGTTGAAAGAAGAAAACATCCGCGTTGTCGTGAAGGGAGAAAGCGAAACTGTCGGAAAGAAAATTCGCGCCGGCCAAATGCAAAAAATTCCTTATCTGCTCGTAGCGGGAGACAAAGAAATAGAAGCTGAAGGCGTAGCCGTCCGGGACAGGACAAAAGGGGACTTGGGAACGATTTCTTTGGAAGAATTTATTTCCAAAATAAAAAAAGAAATCAAAGAAAAAAAATAAAGGAATTCTAGCTCCCTCAAAAATTGGCAGAAAAATTTCTGCCAATTTTTATTTTAACCTTTACAGAGGCCGGGCCTCTGTTTTTAGCTGTTGACAGAATATTATTTTTGTGTTATTTATAAAAACATAAAGGTCCAAACCAAAACGGACCTTCTAAGAGGGAGGGGGCCCCAAAGGAGGAGGTCCAAAAAAAGATATGTTTGAGAATGTGAGGAAAATGATCCTCCAGCACTCCATTCCTATGGTAGCGCTGATCTCCTTAGCTTATTACGGAGGCGACCGGCTATACATCAATTGGATGTATAGTAAATGCGAGGGTTTAAAAGAATATTTTATTATTCTCGCAATTACGGCTGTTGTCGCCGCTGTTCTCAATGCTTCGCATTGGGGAAAACGCCCGGGAGGAGGAAATCCTAACTACCAGGGAAACAGACAGTAGGAATTGTTAGCTTTTTGTCTCATTCGCCCTCAAATGAGACTTATGGGTTTCTTAAAGAAACCTTTATGGGAGAGAAATCTCCTTCATATGGGTGAGAGGTATGACACGTTCATGCCTCTCGCCTTCACACTTTTATTTCAGCCTTTAAGGGCTTTTTTTATTATTGATAATCCCCAGATTTCGGGTTGCTTTTAAGCTTAAAATCGGGTAAAATGATAATGTTTTCTTATCTATAGATTTTATTAAAAGCAAGCTAAAAAAGACTTAATCCAGTATATAAACCGGCCTTAAAGGGCAGGAAGAATATTAAATTATGGCTGAAGAAAAAAAACAGAAAAAAGAAAAAAATGCCTATAGGGCAAAAGACATTGAAATATTGGAAGGTTTGGAGCCGGTGCGTAAAAGGCCGGCTATGTATATCGGATCAACAGGCCCCGAGGGTTTGCATCATCTTATATACGAAATCGTTGATAACGCCATTGACGAAGCTATCGCGGGGCATTGCAGTCAAATAGATATTGCGCTTCTTCCGGGAGAAAGAGTCCAAATAAAAGACAATGGCAGGGGAATTCCCGTAGATATTCACCCTAAAACCAAGAAATCGGCGCTGGAAACCGTTTTAACCACATTGCATGCCGGAGCGAAATTTGAAAATAAAACTTACCAAGTTTCGGGAGGGTTGCACGGGGTAGGCAGTTCCGTTGTCTGCGCTTTATCAACTTTTATGCGCGCTGAAGTTTGCCGGGACGGGGAAAAATACATGCAGGAATACAAATACGGCAAACCGCAGGCTCAAGTTAAAAAGATAGAGAAGTGCGCCAAAAAAGAAACAGGGACGGCCATCATGTTTGACGCTGATCCGCAGATTTTTCATGAGGTGAAATATAACCGCAACACTCTTCTAAGCCATTTCCGCCAGCAGGCATATCTTATTAAAGGAATCAGAATAAATTTCAGCGATTTAAGAGACAAAGACAATCCTTTTGAATACCGCTTTTATTTTGAAGGGGGAATCGCTTCTTATTTAAAATACCTTACAAAAAACGACGAACCCATTCATTCTAACTTTTTCTATGTTTCGGGAGAAAAAAACGGCATATTGGTGGAAACGGCTTTTTGCTATACCGATGAATATGAAGTTTCCGAAAACAGTTTTGCCAACAATATTTATAATCCGGAAGGAGGAACCCACTTAACGGGCTTCAGATCCGCTCTTACCAGGATAATCAACGATTATGCCAAAAAAGAAGGGTTTTTAAAAGAATCGGAAACGAATTTGTCCGGAGAAGATGTCCGCGAGGGATTAACCGCTGTTGTTTCCATTAAAATCAGAGAGCCTCAATTTGAAGGACAGACAAAAATGAAGCTAGGCAACCCGGAAGCCAGGACAGCCGTTGAAAGCGTTGTAAACGAGGCAATGGCGAAATTTTTTGAAGAGTATCCTCAAGACGCAAAAACAATCGTCAACAAATGCGTTTTGTCGGCCAAAGCAAGAAGAGCCGCTAAAGCCGCAAAGGATACGGTTCTAAGAAAAGGAATTTTAGAAGGATTGAGCTTGCCCGGAAAGCTGGCCGACTGCAGTTCCCGCCGGCCGGAAGAAAGCGAAATATATTTAGTGGAGGGAGACTCCGCCGGAGGCTCCAGCCGCCAGGCCAGGGATCGCAGGTTTCAAGCAATCTTGCCTTTAAGGGGAAAGATTTTAAATGTTGAAAAAGTGAGGCTGGACAGGGCCTTGGAATCTAAAGAAATAAAATCTTTGGTAATCGCGATGGGAACGGCCATTTCCGACGACTTCAACATAGAAAAGCTAAGATATCATCGGATTATTATAATGACGGATGCCGATTCGGACGGTAATCATATCAGGACGCTATTGTTAACCTTGTTTTTCCGATACTTTAAATCAGTGATTGAAAAGGGTTATTTATATATCGCCCAGCCGCCTTTATACAAAATCCAAAGCGGCAAAGAAGTAAAATATGCTTTTGATGACGAAGCGAAAGAAAGAATTTTAAAAGAATTTAAAAACCGTTCTTGCTCGGTGCAGAGATATAAAGGTCTTGGAGAAATGAACGCCCCCGAGCTTTGGGAAACGACAATGGATCCGAAAAGCCGCATCTTGCTTCAAGTAACAATTGATGACGCGCAGGCCGCGGATGAAGTTTTTGATATGCTTATGGGGAAGCAAGTGCCTCCGAGAAAGAAGTTTATCCAGCTTTACGCTAAAAAGGTTAAAAATTTGGATATATAGAGGCGCAAATTGACATTTTGCCTTTATTTTGTTATTTTCTATCTATTATGAGCTCAAATCCCACTAATAAAATATCGTCGTTTTTTGGAGAAATTAAAACGGAAGTTAAAAAAGTAAGCTGGCCGACCCGCCGGGAAGTTTTGAATTATACTTTGATTGTTCTGATTGCTTCAATAGGCGTGGCAATATTTTTGGGAGGACTGGATGTCCTTTTCCAAAAAGCCTTGAGCTATATATTATTAAATCTACCAAGATAAAAGACTATCAATTATGGCAAGACAACAAATATCACAAGAAAGAAGATGGTATGTATTGCATACTTACTCCGGATACGAAGACGCCGTTGCGAGCAGCCTTAAGCAAAGGATTGAGTCTTTTGGAATGGAAGATAAAATCTTTAACGTGATAGTTCCGAAAGAGCAGAAAATCAAAATCAAAAACGGCAAAAGAAAAACCGTGGAAGAAAAAATTTATCCCGGCTATGTTTTGGTGGAAATGGTTGTTACCGACGATTCTTGGTATGTTGTCAGAAACACTCCCAATGTTACGGGATTTGTCGGAGCGGGAACAATGCCTATTCCGGTTTCCGAAGTTGAGATAAAAGAGCTTAAGAAAAGAACAGGGCAAGAATCTCCCAAGTATAAAATTGAGTTTAAAATGGGAGACAACATTAAGGTGGTGGACGGTCCGTTTAAGGACTTTGACGGAAAGGTTTCCGAAGTGGACAGGGAAAGAGGCAAAGTCAAGGTTATGATCAATATGTTTGGCCGCGACACTCCCGTGGAAATAGACTCGTTGCAAATTAAAAAAATCTAAAAATAATCATTCTTAAAAATCAAGTGGCCAAAAAATCTTTAAGATAATTTGGAATCTTGCTCTTGAGAATTAAAAAGATGGCAAAGAAAATAAAATCAATCGTTAAAATACAAATCAAGGCCGCCAAGGCGACTCCCGCGCCTCCTATCGGTCCTTCTTTGGCTCCTCATGGCATTAATATCGCTGATTTCTGCAAGAAATTCAACGACGCCACTAGAGAAATGGGAGAATTTATTATCCCCGCCGAAATTACCGTTTATGAAGACAGGACCTATGAATTTATTTTAAAACAGCCTCCGGTAGTTGATCTGTTAAAGAAAGCCATAGGGATTGAAAAGGGATCGGGCAAGCCGAATACCGTTAAGTGCGGAAAGATAACAAAGGATCAAATAAAAAAAATAGCGGAGCAGAAGCTTCCGGATTTAAATACTACTGATATTGAAGCCGCGATGAGGATAGTTGAAGGGACGGCTAGAAATATGGGAATAGAAGTGAAATAGACAATACAAAAAGACAAACAAAAGGCCTGCAGAAATGCAGACTTTTTGTTTAATTGACTGGAATGTAAAATGCAAATATCAAAATGTAAAATTATGGTATCCCGCCAGCGGCGGGATTATCTGTTTCGTTTTTAGACATTTTGAAATTTTAAATTTTCATTTTTCATTTTTCATTTTGATTTTTCAATTTTACATTATTTAATGACAACATCCTTTTTTTGTTTTACAATTGTATCATGGCGGCAAAAAATAAAAGAGGCAAATTTATCGTTTTAGAGGGAATTGACGGAGCAGGGGTAGAAACCCACGGTAGGCTTCTAACCGATTATTTAAGAAAGAACCGTTTAAGAGTGGAAAGGCTTTATTATCCCGATTATGAAGGCCCGATAGGCAAGATGATACACGATTATCTTCATAAGTCTTTTAATCTTTCTCCGGAGGTCCAATTTCTTATTTATACTGCTGATTTTGTTAAAGATAAAGAAAAGCTGAAGAAATGGCTGGAGCAGGGGAAAATTATCGTTTCCGACCGTTATTTCAGCTCAACTCTTGCTTATCAAAGCATTCAGGGAGTTTCCCTTAAAAAATCCCTGCAGATGGCAAAAGCCCTGGAACTGCCAAAGCCCGATTTGGTAATTTATATTGATATTTCTCCGAAAGTCTCAATGGAAAGGAAGCTTAAAGAAAAAAACAGCCTTGACCGCAACGAGAATAATGAAAAGCTCTTGAGGACAGTAAGAAATTTTTATAAAGAACTTGCCAAAGATAAAACTTTTGCCAAATGGATTGTTTTGAACGGAGAAAGACCGATTGAGGAAATCTTTGAGGAGATAAAAAAGAAACTTCCTTCGGACTTAAAGGCAAGTTTAAAAAGAAAAGCAAGTTAACGTGCATAACATAAGAAAGAGCTAGGCCTTTCAGGGATTATAGACAGGATAAATTTAAAAATAAACAGAACTGTGCTATAAATATTAAAAGATTATGGAAATACTTAATAAAATAGACCATACAAACATAAAAGAGGAAGCTTCAAAAGAGGATATCATCAGAACCTGCCAAGAAGCTAAGAAATACGGTTTCAGGGGCGTTTGCGTCAGAACTAAATGGGTCAAGACAGCCCAAAAAGAATTGGCCGAATCGGGAATCAAAGTCGTTTGCCTTATAGATTCTCCCATCGGCGATTCTTCTCATGCCAAAAGATTGGAAATGGTAAAAAAGGCGATAAAAGACGGCGCTGACGATATTGATATAGTAATGTCTCTCCCTGACGCAAAGCATGGAAAGTGGGGTAATATTTTAAAAGACCTAAAACCTGTTTGTAAATTAAAAGACACAAAAGTTATTATAGGTTCCGGCTATTTGACCGATGATGAAGTGGTGCAGGCGTCTAAAGTTGTGAAAGAGGCGGGAGCTATTTGCGTTAAAACGGCGACAGAAAAAGATCCGTTGGAAAATTCGGAATTGGCGGAGAAAGCAAAACATTTAAAGCTAATGCGCCAAGCGGCTCCCGGATTGCTTATCAAAGCTTCTGGAAATGTAAAAAGCTTAGCTGACGCCCAAATGATGGTTGAAATGGGGGCTGATATTATCGGCACCAGTTCAGGGGCGACGATTGCAAAAATTTTAAAATAATATTTCTTTTATGTTAAAACCGACCATTGGCTTGGAAATTCACGCCGAATTGAACACTGCGTCTAAAATGTTTTGTTCGTGCAAGAACGAACCGGATCCCAAAAATCCCAACATTAATATTTGTCCGATTTGCATGGGGCATCCCGGAACTTTGCCGACTATTAACCAAGAAGCGATAAAGAAAGTCATCAAAACGGGCATGGCTTTGAATTGTTCAATTCCTCTTCATTCCAAGTTTGACCGCAAGAATTATTTTTATCCAGACCTTCCAAAAGGATACCAGGTTTCTCAATATGACGAGCCTCTTTGTGAAAAAGGGGAACTGGAAGTGAAAGTTCCGGCGAATAAAGAAAAAGGAAATGCGGCTTATCCAAAAAACATTCGTGTCAGGCGCGTTCATATGGAAGAAGACACCGGCCGCCTTTTACATCCGGATGGAGCAGATCATTCGCTGGTTGATTTCAACCGCGCTGGAGTGCCCTTGATGGAATTGGTAACCGAACCGGATATCCGTTCCGCTGTTGAAGCTCGTTGTTTCGCGGAAGAACTGCAATTGATTTTAAGATATATTGATGTTTCTTTTGCCGATATGGAGAAGGGGCAGATGAGGGTGGAAGCTAATATTTCCTTGTCCGAAGTTAAAGACGGTAAACTGCCGGAGAACGAAAAAGAGATGGGAATAAAGGTTGAAATTAAAAATCTTAATTCTTTCAAGGCTGTTGAGAGAGCGATAGACTATGAAATAAAAAGACAGGCAAAAGCCTTGGAAAAAGGGGAAAAGATTATTCAGGAAACTCGCGGCTGGGACGAGATTAAAGGAAAGACTTACAGCCAGCGCGAGAAAGAGGAGGCGAAAGATTACCGATATTTTCCCGAGCCTGATTTACCTCCGATGGATCATTCAGAAGAATTTTTAAGAGAAATTAAATGTTCCATTTTGGAATTGCCTGCGCAAAAGCGCCAACGCTTGGCTGTTGAATACGGCTTGAACGAAATAGAAGCGGAGGCTTTTGTCCAAAACAAAGAATTAAGCCGTTATTTTGAAAAAACCGTATCCGAGTTGAGCCAATGGGTTGATGAGACTAACGGACAAGATAAAGTCGGACAGGAAGAGCTGTTAAAGCTTTCCAAGCTTTGCTCCAATTATTTGCTTACAGATATTCAAGGGCTTTTGAACGGCGAGTCTATTGCAAGGCCCGAATTTTTAATTACTCCCGAAAATTTTGCCGAACTGGTTTGTCTTATTCATCAAGGAAAAATTTCTTCCAAGATTGCCAAAACAGTTTTGTTGGAAATGTATGACACCGGAGCCGATCCTTCCCATGTTATTGAGTCAAAAGGCTTAAGCCAAATTTCCGATTCGTCGGAGATAAAAGAAATTATTAAAAAAGTTATTGAAGAAAATCCAAAACCGGTGGAAGATTACAAGCAGGGGAAAGAAGCTTCATTCCAGTTTTTGATAGGTAAAATAATGGCCGCTTCCAGGGGAAAAGCTAATCCGGAAATAGCCCGCCAAGTCTTGAAAGAATCTCTTAAATAATTTAGCCAAAAATACTTAAAAAGCCCTATAATAAAGGGCTTTTTAAGTTTAATAAAGAGCTGTGGAGCACTGCTATTGACAGATATTTTAAATAGTTTATAATTTATATATAGATACTTTCTTTTCTGCGGGGACTCGGCATCCCTTAACCAAATTAACGGGAAAGTGTCTGGCTATAGGAGCAATCTATAGTCCATTCTTTTAAAATATATGGAAAAGTTTTTGATTCTAGGAATGATAGTCCCGGCTCTTGATTTTCAAGAGGCTGGGAAAAAAGCTCTGCAGCTTTTGCAGAGCAAAAAAACTTTCAAGCCTCGGCTTGGAAGAAAAAGTTATTTCCGCTCTAAAAATAGAGTGGAAATAATTCCGGTAGAAAATATCTCTACTGGGGAAATGGACACTGTCCAATTTCCCCAATTTGCCTAGATACCTATATAAACCCATTGATGCTCCAATGGGTTTCTGCTTTTTATATCAGTCTCCGTCCCTTAATGGGCGGATTTTTGTTTGACAAAAAAAAGATTTGGAACTAGAATTAATTTTTACTTAGCCAAAGGTCGTCTCTTTTCGGACGCCTTGGAATAAGGCGTTCTTTAACATTAAAAAAGGGATTGAAAATTGTTTTGCCTGCATCTTTAAAAAAATCAAAACATGTCAAATAAAAAAAAGAGAAGACTTGAATCTGTTTCTGTGGGTGTTGAGTTTATTGACCTCCAAAGAAAACCGAGGAAAGCGATTTTTTGCTCAAGAAGACAAAGCAAGATTTTAAAATGTATCAGAAAAGAGCTTAGAAAAAGAGGAATAATCGCCCGCGAAATCACCAAATATCTAATAAGCTGCGGAGAAATAGAATGGAGACGCGATAAAAAAGGATTTGAATGCCTTCCCTAAAGCATGGCAGGATAAGGAATACGACAGAAAGGAATAACTTCCTTCTTAAACAGTCTTGCGCCGTAAACGGGCAAGACTGTTTTAATTACAGAGGCCGGGCCTCTGTAATTTTTGCTTCTTTTTGTCGGAGTTCTGCTTGTGCTGGAACGAAAGAGGGGTCTCTGTAAGGTTTAAGATCATTGACATTGGTAGATTCTGTTATATGCTGGAAATAAAGGTCGCTTGCAAAGGCTTTTAGCCTTGCGCATTTCTGTAACTTTAAAATATATGAGAAAAAGGAACAAGATTCTTCTTGCGTTTACGCTGGTCGCGGGGCTGCTCGCTTCTCTTCCTTTCCTTCCCAAAAGAAGAAAAAAAGAAAAAGGAGAAAACGAGAGGAAGAAGAAATGGATCTCTTTTGGAAAATAAGAAAGGAATATCTTCCTTCTTAAACAGTCTTGCGCCGCAAACGGGCAAGACTGTTTTAATTACAGAGGCCGGGCCTCTGTAATTTTTGCTTCGTTCTGTCGGAGTTCCGCTTGTGCTGGGACGAAAGAGGGGCTTTGACGGTTTTAATTTTTATTTTTTTCTTCTTTTGAGAGAAAAATTTTGGTTTCTTTTTTAGCTTGAGCCCAATTCTTTATCCAAACAATCCTTTTATCGCGCTTAAACCACGTTGCCTGCCTCTTTGTATATTGCCAAAGTTCTCTCAAAGATTTTTCTTCTGCTTGTTCTTTCGTGATTTTATTTTGTAAATATAAAGCAAAGGCTTTGTAATGCATGCCGAATTCTTCTATCCTTTTCCAGGAAACTCCTGATTTGCGTAATTTTTTAATCTCATTCAACAAACCCTGTTTGAGCCATAAATAAAATCTTTTTTCAATGTCTTTTTTTAATCTTTTTGGATCTTTTTGCACGCCTAAAAATAAAACAGGATAGGGAAGAGGATTGGATTTTAAAATAGGAACGGGCTCTTTGGTTTCAACTGCTATTTCTATGGCTCTTATCAGGCGGCGGCAGTTATTCTTATCAATATTTTTAGCCCTTCTTGGGTCTGCTTTTTTCAGCATTTCAAAAAGCTCTTTAGCTGTCTTTTTTTCCAGCTCTTTTCTTAATCTCCAATTAGGTTTAACTTCCGGCATCACGATACCGTCAATCAAAGCCTGTATGTAAAAACCGGTGCCGCCGCAAACAATAGGTATTTTTTCTTTTTTAAATATGGCTTTTAATGCCTTTGCTCCCAGCTTTCTGTATTGGGCAACAGTAAATTTCTTTTTGGGAGAAGCTACATCTAAAAGATAATGGGGGATTCTTTCCATCTCTTTTTTGGTTATTTTGGCTGTGCCTATATCCATTTGCTTATAAACTTGGCGGGAATCGGCGGAAATCACTTCGCCGTTAAAAGCCTTAGCCAGTTTGATGGACAGGCCGGTTTTGCCCGAAGCGGTAGCTCCGACGATAACGATAATTTTTTTCATATAAAGTTACCTTAATTTACCCGAAAAAACCCAAAATTAAAAGGGCTTTGTCAAAGCCGTAAATTTACATCAATCTACACCAACCCGATTGGTACAAATGGCGGGGGCATTTAATCAATTCTTCTTTTGGTATTCAAGCTAGGGTTTTGTTGCGCTGGCGCCTTTCAAGATTGACTTTTTGGTTAAAATATTTTATAAATATATTCAAAGTCGCTGAACCTTTATAATATTAAAAAATATGTGCAATTTTTTTAAAAAGAAAGAGCCTGATTTTTTAGAAATTATTTATTACGACGAAGGAGTTGAAGAGGCTTCTTACAGGCTGGGGTTTGACCTTGTCCAAAAAAAATGGATAAGGCAGGTTAACTCTTGCTTCCACAGAGGCTTTGAAGCTACGAAATACTTTACCGAAGAGGCGCGATTGGCTCTGTTGAAGGAACACGGTCTTCTAGATCGGGAAAAAGATTTTCCGGCGAAAAGACTTGAAATAATGACTCCGAAAGAGCTACGAATGGAGAGTATGGCAAGAACTGTCACTGTCGCATAAATCAAAAAGGTCCGCCAACGCGGACTTTTTTCAATTTTGCACCAATCCGATTGGCGTATTTTTTAGGGGGGGTTATTTTACTAGTTCTCCTTCCAGTCCCCATGGCAGAGCCTTGTTGATTTCGGCTTTGACGAATTTTCCGATAAATTTTTTCCCTTCCAAGTCTTGAGGGATTTTTATTTTTACGGTTTTGAAGTGGCGTGATTTTCCCAAAATAACATCTTTTCTCTGTTCTTTTATCAACACCTCCACAGTATGTCCGACAAAAATTTTGTTTCTATTTAAGGCGGTTCTTTCTAATATTTCGGTTAATTTTTCCCATCTTTTTTGCTTTTCAGCCTTGGCGACATTGTCCGGGATATAAGCTGCGCGCGTGCCGGGACGGGGAGAATATTGGGCGATATAGGCCATATCGTATTTTATGTCGCTCATCATTTTGGCCGTTTCTTCAAACTGTTTTTTTATTTCGCCCGGATAGCCGACAATAATATCGGTAGCTAAAGCAGGATCTCCCTCCAATCCCGGTCTTTGGCTTTTGAAAGATTTCCTTATTCTTTTAACAATGGCGTTGTAGTCGTTTACCGTATAAGGCCTATTCATTCTTCGCAGCACTTCATTACTGCCGGATTGCAGAGGAAGGCTCAAATAAGGGGCGATTTTTCTACAACGGGCAATTGTTTCAATGGTTGCGTCTGAAAAATTTTTGGGATGGGGGCTGGTAAATCTTATCCAAAAGCTTCCTTCAAGGGCGTTAACCATTTCTAAAAGTTTGGCAAAGTTAATTCCTTTCCAATTGTAATCATTGACGTTTTGGCCCAAGAGCCAAATTTCTTTCGCTCCGTTTTTAATTGCGTTTTCAGCCTCTTCCAAAATGGCTTTATGGCTGCGGCTGACTAATTTGCCGCGGGTGTAAGGAACGGCGCAATAAGTGCAAAAATTATCGCAACCGTTGGAAATGGGAATAGAAACGGAAAAATTATCTTTATATTTCGGTTTTATCGCTAGATAAGAGCAATCCGTTTCCATTCGGTCTATTGCCTGGTATTGGTTTTCTTCCCTTAACATTTCGGGCCATTGGCTTAATTTTTTAATCGGCAGAATATAATCAAAAATTTTAACAGATTTTTTAAAATCTTCTGGCAGAATACAGCCGGTCAAAACGGTTTTTAAGTTTGGGTTTTTTATTTTAATTTCGGAAATATTTTTTGCCATTCCGAAAATGCGATCTACGGCCGATTGCCTCACGGAGCACATAACAGCCACTATTAAATCAGCCTCTTTTTCGTTGGAGGCGGGGGAGTAGCCGATTTTTTCCAAAACAGCAGATATTCTTTCTGCGTCGGAAATATTCATTTGGCATCCAAAAGTATGGATAAAATATTTGAGATGGTTTTCCATAGGCTGTTTACAGGCCAATATTAACAGAAAAGAAGCTTTTATAAAAGAAAACAGAGCCCTTGGGCTCTGTATAATTTTGAAGTTTAATAGGGCAGCACCTATCAATCTTCTATTTACAATCTTCTAGTTCGGGATTGACATTGCAAACAGCATAGTTAACCAAAATGATTTTTGGCGTGACACTGCCTGCCGGAGAGACGTTTTTTTCAGCCTCTTCCTGTCTTTTTTGAGACTCTTCTTCGTTTTTCTTAATCATTCTATCAAGCTTTTGGCTCTCATCATGATTGTATTTTTTTTCTGCTTGCTCAACGTTAAGAGCTTCAGTCATGCTGGATTGCATAGCTTTGATCTCAACGGAATCGCGTTTAGCCGCGATGACGAGCATTGCGATAATGAGAGTCATAATCGCTAAGAGCCCTAGAAAAACTTTGAACTGCGTTGACATATTCATTTGGAAAGGCGCTGCTCCCTTTCACGGTTAATTCCTTCAAGGAAGTATGTTGTAAATATAACACAAAGCTTAATATATGTCAATAGCTGGAGGTAATGTGTACGGACATATTGCACTTTTTTCGCTAAGCTGGGTGGGTATGAAAACCATGGCAAAAAGCATCGCCGTAGAGCGGCTAAGGTGGATCAAGCCGATCCTGGACAAAGAGATAAGCATTAAACAAATGTCCAAGGTCTGTCCGTTCAGCGAACGGACGATCAAATACTGGTTGGCGGCCTTCCGCGAAAAAGGCTCAAAAGGACTTGAGCCAAAATCTACCAGGCCGAGAACTAAAATCTGCACAGGTGCCACCTGTGCAAGAATCTGCACAGGTGGCACCTGTGCAGATTTGGGATTATTGAAAAGCGCAGATTTTTCTGCGCTTTTTGCGTCTTTTGGCATCCAATCTATTCTTCTTTGGCATCTAAGTTTATCTTTCTTAGCTTCCCTGTCTATTTTCTTTGGCATTCAATATTGTCTTTTGTTGGAAGTTTTTATTTTTTTTGGAATTATTGGCCGGAAGCTGAAGAAGCGGGGAGAGAGGAGGAATTCAAAGATCCGTTACTTTCGGAACCGGCTCCTGTTCCTTTTTTATATTCACTTCCGCATTCTCCCCGATAAAATTTCCATTCTTCGCATTCATTGCCGTCATTAAAAATACAAACACCGTATTGACCGCCTTCTGCGTCAGTTCTTATCTCAAGAGTGAATCCGAGTTTTTCGCAATAAACAGAAGCCGGGTTGGCGATACCGGCTGTATTGCCGCTTGAATTGCTTGAAGTCGGAGTTTCTTCTTCAGTCTTTTTGCATTCTCCCTTATATTGTATTTTTAATTTTTTGATTTGTTCGGCGACGCATTCGTTGGAATAAGTTTTTCCGTCTTCAGCACAAACCGGATCCCATAAAGCGGGGCAGGCAACTTGTTCGTCCGAAGAAGATTGCTCTTCCGTTGTTGTCGGAGTGTTTTGCTTCTGCTGATAGCGGGTAAAGTTTCTTACCAATGTTTTTATCTTCGCTTCAGCCGCGGTAATTTGGCCGAAAGCTTCGCCTGCTTTTCCTTCAGGCAAGACTTGATCTGCCTTTTCCAATTCTTTTCTAACCAAAGAGATTGAATCCAACAATTTTTGATATTCTGCGTCCGTAAAAAGTTTTTGATCCTCGCTGATTTTATTTTCCCATCCAGCCAATTTTTCTTCAGCTTCTTCCAGCAAGGCCTTTATTTCTTCAGCATCTTTTCCGCTCTCAATTTGCTGTATGATTTTTTCTTCAATCTTTTCCAGTTTTTGCAGAGTAGTGGTGGAAATTTCTTGATTTTTAAACCTGCTTAGCAGGGAGATAACCAGTCCTTTATTGCTTTCAAAGCGTTCAAGGTAAGGTTGGAGGATCTCCAGTTTTTCTTCGGATAAGCTTTCCATTTTCTTTGCCAATTTTTCGGCTTCGTTGTCTTTGGCGTTTTCTATTTTTTCTTTTAGCTTCTCCGGAGCGATATCTTTAATCTCTTCCAGCAATTCCATATTTTTAATTTCTTTGAAATCGCTTCCTGTTTGCTTTTCCAAAGCCTTTTGGAGCCTCTCCTGTATTTTTTCCGCTTTTTCAGAAGAGAGATAGGAGCTAATCATAGCTTCTTTCAGCTCGGTAAAGGTGTTTTGGTTCGGAAGGAGAAATCTTGACTGCAGAACATCAAAAAATTTCTGATGGGAAATTGTTTTTTGAGCCATTTTCTCCAAAATTTTGTCTGCTTGGGAATTATTTTCCATTTGACCGAGAACTTCTTTGGCTCTTTCCATATCGGCGTTGGAGCTCCTGACGGCCTCTACGGCTTTTTCCATTTTGTTTTTCTCAAAAAGCTTTTGGGCTTCGGCCATTTTTTCCGAAGAGAATTTCAATTTCAATTCCGCTTTTTTGGCCTTATCAAAAGTAAAAAAAGATTGGATTCCTCTTGTCCAATTTTTAATAAAATAGAAAGGACTGTCCGGTAAAAGGGAAGGGTCTCCCGTTTCCAAATCCGTTTCAAGATTAATGGCTTCGTCTTCAGATACGGCTTGGGCGGCAAGCTGTTCAGCTTCGGTTTCCGTGGAAACTATTTGCGCCTGCATTTGGCCTTCCGTTGTTGAAGTTTCCTCGGCAAGAACGAAAGAAAAAGATAAAAGAGCTGCGGCAAAAACGCCTGCTGATAAAAATGCTTTGAAGTGGTTCATATTAATAACCTTAATTTTTTAATTTATTATATTTTAACCGCCGGGCGGCTTATCTATATTTTAACCGTTTGAGAAAGAAAAATCCATCTTTAAGGATTTAAAAAACGAATTTGGAGAGATAAGCCATAAAAAAGCGCGGGAAATCCCGCGGCTTTTAACTTGGCAATCAAGAAGGACGTTATGCGGCTTCTATAATTTCTTCGGCTGTTTCGCAGATGACTTTCGGCATTCCGTCTTTAAGGTCAACTTTTCCCGAAACCATTAAAATTTTATTCTCTATAAAAGCATGGGAAGTTTTTTCCAGAATGGAAGGGAAGGTGACAATTTCTATTTGGCCGGTTTTATCTTCAAGGCTGACGAAAAGCATAGGCCGGCCGCTTTTGGTGATGATTTTTTTGATGGTTGAAACCGTTCCGCAAAGATAAATATTTCTTCCGGCCAAGCGGATATTTATTTCTTTTGTGCAGGTAATTTTTTGCCAAAAGCGGGTTTTAAAGTCAATTGAGTCCAAGGGATGGCCGGAAATGTAAAGGCCGAGCAGCTCTTTTTCCCAGCTTAACTTTTCCGTTTTTTTGGCATTTTCAGAATCCTTCAGCTTTAACGGCGCCAATTTACCGTTGCTTTTGCTCCCGAGATCAAAGAGGCTTTTTTGGCCGTTGATTTTGTTCTTTTGGGAGTCGCGGCTGTATTCAAGCAAAAATTCCAAATTGTTCAGCAGTTTCTTGCGGTCTTCAAATTGATCAAAAGCTCCGGCCTTAATCAAGCTTTCCAAAGATTTTTTATTTATAACCTTTTGCGGAACCCGCGACATAAAATTTTCTATTGAAGAATAGCGGCCGTTGGTTCTGCGTTCCGAAACAATCATCTCAACAACGTTTTCGCCGACGTTTTTAATGGCCGCCAAACCAAAGCGGATTTTTTGCTCTTTGGCGTTGACGGAAAAAAAGCGGTAGCTTTCATTGATGTCCGGAGGAAGAACTTCTACTCCCATCTTTTTGCAGGACTGCATTAAGAAACCGATTCTTTCAATGTCGGCTCTTTCGGCGGTTAGCAAAGAAGACATAAATTCCAAAGGGTAATGCGCCTTTAAATAAGCGGTTTGGTAAGCGATTAAAGCGTAAGCCGCGGCATGGGAGCGGTTAAAGGAGTAAGAGGCAAACGGTTCAATCCAGTGCCAAATTTGGTTTGCCGTTTTTTTCGGTATGTCGTTTTTTTCGCATCCTTTGATGAATTTTTCTTTTTGCGCCATCAAAAGATCCTTTATCTTCTTTCCGATGGCTTTGCGCAAAGTATCGGCTTCGGACAAAGAAAATCCGGCAAGCTCTTGGGCGATTTTCATAATCTGCTCCTGGTAGAGGGGGATGGAATAAGTATTTTTCAAAATCGGCTTTAATCGGGGGTGCAGATACTCCACTTCTTTTTTGCCGTGCTTGCCGGCAATGTATTCGGGGATCAGAGCCATCGGACCGGGACGATACAAGGCTACCATAGTAATAATATCTTCAAATTCGGTGGGCTTCAGCTCTTTCAAATATCGCCTCATTCCCTCTGATTCCAATTGGAATACTCCGATACAGTCGGCTTTCTGCAAGAGCTGGTAAGTTTTTTTGTCTCCGGCCGGTATTTTATCCAAATCAATTTTTTCTCCGGTTATGGCGAATATCTTGCTTAAGGTGTCTTCAATAATGGTCAGATTTTTTAATCCCAAGAAATCCATCTTCAAAATTCCTAGATTCTCAATGGCGTGCATTTCATATTGGGTAATGATGTTTTTATCTTCCTGTCCCGGATATTGCAAAGGAATGACATCGTCCAAAGGATCTTTGGAAATAACTACGCCGCAGGCGTGCGTGGAAGCATGGCGGGCGCATCCTTCCAGCTTTTTCGCCAAATCAACCAGTTTTTTTATTTTAGGATCATTTTTATAAGCGTCGCGGAATTCGGCTATTTTTTCCAAAGTATCTTTCAGGTTAAATCCGAAGGGTATCATTTTGGCCGTTTTGTCGCAGAGGCTGTATTCGTATCCCAAAGCGCGTCCGACGTCGCGGATAACGGCGCGCGCGGCCATAGTTCCGAAAGTGATAATCTGGGCGACGTGGTTTTGGCCGTATTTTTCAGAAACGTATTTGATGACTTCGTCGCGGCGGCGGTCAGCGAAATCCAAATCAATATCAGGCATAGAAATTCTTTCGGGATTTAAAAACCTTTGGAAAAGCAAATCGTAGTCAAGAGGATTGACATTGGTAATGTTTAAAAGATAGGCCACTAAAGATCCTCCTGCCGATCCTCGGCCGGGACCGACAACAATGCGGTTGTCTTTGGCCCAATTAACAAAATCCTGGACTATTAAAAAATAAGAAGAAAATCCTGTTTCCTTGATTACTTTAAGCTCGTAGTCCATCCTTTCAACGGCGGCCGGAGTTTTATCAAGCTTTTTTCTCTCAAATCCTTTTTCGCAAAGCTCTCTTAAATAATCATAATCGGCTTTACCGCCGGGAACGGGAAAATAAGGCAGTTTGGTTTGATTCAAGGTAAATTCAAAGTTGCACATTTCCGCTATTTTCTGGGTGTTTTCAATGGCCTCTGGAACATTTTTAAAGTCTTCAATCATTTGCTTGGGAGGGCGCACGGAAAAATCTTCTTTCAGCATTGAAAGCCTTCCCGAGTCATTGGCATCGGCATTAGTGTTGATGAGCATTAAAACATCCTGGGCTTCAGCGTCTTCAGGAAGCAGATAATGGCAGTCGTTGGTCGCAACCAAAGGGAGATCAAGCTTCTTAGCCAAAGCAATCAGAGCTTTATTTGCCTTGTCTTGTTCGGGAATACTAGGATGTTTTTGCAGTTCCAAATAAAAACTGTCTTTTTCAAAAATTTCTTTGTATCTTTTGGCCGTTGCTTCGGCTTCTTCGTTTCGGTTTGAAATCAAAAGGCGGGGAATCTTTCCTTGAATGCAGGCGGAAAGGCCGATAAGGCCTTTTGAATGCTTTGCCAAAAGATCCTCGTCAATTCTCGGCTTATAATAAAATCCCTCCAAGTGGGATTTTGTGACAAGCTTAACGAGATTTTTATATCCTTCTTCGTTTTTTGCGAGCAGAACCAAGTGGTATCTTCTTCCGTCAATGCCGGCTCTCTTCTGCTCCATTTTTTCAAAAGCCACATAAACTTCCGATCCGATAATAGGCTTGATTCCTCTGGCTTTGGCTTTTTTATAAAATTCCACCGCGCCGTATAAAACTCCGTGATCCGTAATCGCCATTGAGTCCATTCCCAAAGATTTGGCATGGTCTAAAAGATCGTCTATTTTAGGCAGTCCGTCCAAAAGGGAATAGTGGCTGTGGACATGGAGATGGGTAAATTTTTGCATTTCTTTAATGGAAGAATTACGGGTTTTTGTTAATTTTCTGCCGCTGTTATAAAATAAAAAAAGCTAAATTTTTCAAAATTTACTAAAATTCGCGCAACGCGATTAATTCATTATAAGAAAGTTTTTATGGACCTGCAAGCTGAAAGAAAAATATGGCGGAAAGGCTTTACTGTCATTGGGCTGGACGAAGCCGGCCGCGGCCCTTTGGCCGGACCGGTAGTCGCGGCGGCCGTAGCTGTGGATTATTTCTTGCTTCAAAAAGCGGGCGCCGGTTTAAAAAGGGAATTCAAGCTTATTCTAAAAGAGACAAACGATTCCAAAAAATTATCTTGCGGGAAAAGGGAGCTTCTTTACGGCCTGCTGACAAAAAACTCTTTTATTAGCTGGGGAATAGCTTCGGTTTCAGAAAAGAAAATAGACAAAATAAATATTTTTCAGTCCAGCCGGCTGGCTATGGTTAAAGCTTTGGACAGCTTAAATAAAAAAAATAATTCAAAGGCGATTTCCGCGAAAATCCAAAAGAGCGGAAAGGCAGAGATGCCTTATCTTTTTATAGATGGAAACTTTACTTTGTCCGATAAAAGATTGATAAAAGCGGGATTTGGCGGAGCAAGCCAAAAACCGGTTCCGAAAGGAGACCAAAAAATTTTTTCCATTGCCGCGGCCAGCATATTGGCAAAAGTCTGCAGAGACAGGATTATGGAAAGATTTGATAAAAAATATCCCCAATACGGATTTGCCAGGCACAAAGGCTATCCGACCAAATACCATAAGGAAATGCTGAAAAATTTCGGTCCTGCGGCAATCCACAGAAAAAGCTTTCAGCCGGTTTGTTTTCATAGTAAAATAAATTAATTAATAAAATTTTCAGGCAAATTATTTGAAATTTAAATATGAATAATTTTTGTAAAAACAAAAGCAAAAAACTGTTTTTTTTCTTGGCTTTTTTGGTCTTTTTTTTCTTTGTGTGTCCTTTGGCAAAAGCTTTTATAGCCTCGCAGGTATTTTTAAAAGAGTTTGACATACAAGCGGCCGTTTTTGACGCCGGAGATACGATTGAAGGCTCTTTTATCGTTTGGAACGCCGAATCTTCAGTCGTGCCGGATATTGCTTACAAATTAAGCCTGCTGGCAAAAGACGAGGAAGGAAACTTTACCGTTGTTTGGAACGAACAGTCTGGATCTGTCAGTTTCAGTCTCAATCCGGATCAAACGATTACTGAAAATTTTAGCTATCTTCTGCCTAAAAAAATAGCTCCCGGAGAATATGATTTCAGGGTAAGGCTTTACAATTCCAAGGGCACCGGAATGGCAAGACGCGAGATACCCATTAATATTGAGAAAACCGAAGGAGGAGTTTTAAATATTCAACAAGCATCATTTATAAAAGACGGCGAAAAAAAGGGAACGGAATTTTATTATTATCCGAGCGAAGATCCTAAAATATCGTTTGAAATAATAAATAATTCTTTTTTTGACGTAAAAGCCCGTCCGGAAATTTTAATTTATGAAAAAACCGCTGAAGGATTACCGGTTGAGAAGATAGAAAAGGATTATCTGTCTTTGAGGCCGGGAGAGGCGAGCGTTTGCGAAATAGATTTGAAAGCAAGATTTGATTCCAGTTTCTATGTTGCCAGGGCAATAATGTATGACGAATCCAAGAATCCCGTTTCCAATTTAATAGATTTAAAATGGGAAGTTGTAAAAGAAGGCGCGGCCAATATAGTTGAAATAGAAACAGACAAATCTTCTTATTTCGCCGGAGACGAAGCCAAGGTTTCCGTTGCCGTCAATTCCCAAGGAGAAGATTATCAAGGAGGGGAAATTACGGTAAAAATAATTGACGGCGATCAGACAATAGGCCAAACGGTGCAGGATGTAGATCTGAATGCCGGACGGATTGATGTTTTGGTTCCCGTAAAAAAAGGAGTTTCAGATCCAAAAATAGAAACAACCATTGTTGGAAGCCAAAATGAATTTTTAGATGATTATAGAATAGAGATTAAAGACCGCAAGGAAAAAAGTCCGGAGAAAGAGCCGGTGGACTGGCTGCTTGTCTGCGGCTTTGCTTTTGTAATTTTGGCTGTTATCGTGGCCGCTGTTCTTCTCTTTCTTAAGAAAAAGGGAAACAAGCCGGCAGAACTGGCGGCAGTTTTTATTGTAGCCGGATTATTATTGGGATTAGGAGCGCAGGCCGGAACATGGGGGAGCAAAGGGCAGTGGGAGGAATCTTTCGGCAATCAGGATATTATGATTTTTCCAAGCGAGCCGCTTCCAAGCTCCATTCTTTATTTGGACGGATGGGCGACTTTTTCAGGGAATATTGATTCTTATTATTTTGACAGAAAAGAGAGCGGCTTTGAGTTTTTCATTACCAATGCCAAGGAAGATGTAATCTTAACAACGGAGAGTATCCAAGGACAAAAAATACAAGTGATTGACTTGGAAGCGACAAGGAGAAGGGGAGACAAGATAGAGAGCCTGGGAACTTCTCCGATGAATTTTGGCGGCGGATATAAGATATCTTTGCAGATTCCAAACGACCAGTCTTATTTGGGGCCGGATACCCGTTTTTATGTCCAATTTAAAGGGCTGAAAAGAACGTGGCTCGGAACATCTTGGGATTCAGCGGTTATTTACTTGAAAACGATTGTCCAAACAGCCAAAGAGGGAGGATTCTATTTGGACATAAAAGCCGAAGAAGCGGTTAGCAGCGGCGAGATAGCAAGCGGATCAACGGTATCTTCAGGGGAAAATATTAAATATACGATAAATGTTTCCAACGATTCTCCTTGCGCCACAATTGCCCAGCCCACGGATATTGTTTTAATTCTTGATCGTTCGGGAAGCATGGCTTATGGCCTGGATAACAATGAAAAAGTTTCTTATTCAATGAGCCGTATGGCTGCGGCCAAATCGGCGGTGGAAAGCTTCTTGGATATCTTAAAGCCCGAACGCGACAGAGCGGCTCTTGTAAGCTATTCAAGCGGCAGCGCGATAGATGTCCATTTAACGAATGAAGATGGTTATGGAGAGATAAAAAGAGCTCTCGGAAATCTCAACGTCCTTGGCGGAACATGCATCAGTTGCGGGATAGATCAGGCAAAAAAGGAAATAAAATACAACGGCGAAGATAGAAACAAAAAATATGCGATATTACTTACGGACGGCGGAGCGAATATATCGTTAAGCGGATCAGGGTCTCCAAGCTTGGACTGCTACGGGCCTTCAGCTCAAGATTCTGTCAGGCAAGCCGAAGATAATCCGGAAAATATTGTTTTTTATTCGGTGGGATTCAGCAAGATGGCGGCCGGAGTGCCTCCTTCTCCGACGACAACAGCTTCGGGAATAAATAATTATTGCTATAATCCTCCTACCATCGGTTATCCCAATAGCTGTTGCGGCTTGATGAACATTATAGCCGACAAGGGAAAAGGAACTTATTCTTACGCTACGGACGAAGCGGAATTGGTGAAGATATATCAAGCCATTGCCGGAGCGATTGCGGGCCAATCCAAAGGCACAAAGCTTATGGTGGACATTCCTCAAGAGTTTTCTTTGACAAAAATAGACGACAGATGCTCTTTTGACGAAAGAGCAAGAGTTTTAACCTGTCCCAATTTGGGAGATAACGGATTTTTAGACTGCAACAACAAAACAAAAATTGATCCGATAGAATTTGAAGTTCAAGTTGAAGATAACGTTGTCGGGGAGATTGAGATCAAGGCTTCCGTTTCCAACCAAATTAATCAAGAAAAAAACATTATTTTCAAATTAACCGTTTCCAATATCCGATTGGATGCCGGCTTTTCCTGCGATTCTTCGGCCTGCGGGATAGGATGTTCAAGCTGCTGCCGCTGCTATAATGATTCTTTCGGCGTCTTGCAGCTGAAAAACGAATCAACGCCAAAGGCGGACATCATTGAGTCTGTATGGTCTATCGCGCCGCTCGGAAGCGGATCTTACGTGGAAAAATTAAGGAGCGCGTCCGTGGAAAATTATACTCCCCAAAAGATATCCGCAGGAACTTATACCGTTAAGCTAAAAGTATCAAGCACCAAAAGCTCCGACGAAACAACAAAACAAATAGTTTTCTTGCAGGGAGTAAAAGCCGGGTTTTCTTGTTCTCTTGACGAAGGGGCGACATGGTATGCCTGTAACGACATTGATCATATTCATCCCGATCAAGGAGCGACTATTTGGCTTAGCGACGTGCGAGGTCCGGAACGCTCAATTCTTTCCGACGGGGCCGATCCTTCCAAAACGGAAAGGAGATGGTATAAAGTTGACGAAAAAGGCGATAAAAGAATCTTTAGTTCGGGAACGGGAAATTCAACTGTTCATATCGCGTTAGACCGTTTGCCTGCGATTATAGGAATGGACTTGGACGATAAAAACAGGCCGGTTGATTACAAAGAGCACAAAATTAATGTTATTGCTTTACCCGGATGGGTGGAATCTTCGCCTTTTTAAAAAGAAGATTTTATCCACAGAAAAATATTTCAGACCGGCAAGCTTTGTGGTAAAATATGCTCAATTAATTTTAATCAAAAAATAAAGCATGAAATCTAAAAATAAAATAGCTTTATCCGCGCTTTTAATCGCTGTTTCTGTTGCGGGAATCGCTTTTGCCGCTCCTTGCGCCGAACATACCTTATTGGGCTTTGGCTGGTCGGAAAATGTGGGGACTGTCAGCTTCTCCTGTAAAAGCTGCGACGCCGACGATAACGGCTATATTGACAGCGGCGCTTGCGGAGGAGATAACGCCAGCACCGTTGCGGATGATTACGGAGTTGACATCGCTTCAGACGGAAAAATTTCCGGATACGCTTGGAACGACAACATCGGGACTATCAGTTTTAATATAGCCGAAACCAATATTCCGCCTTCAGATTATCCTTGCTCCGATGATAATGCATGTATAGCGAGGCTTCAAGGAAATAAAATAGCGGGCTGGGCCAGGGCGCTTTCAGCTTGCGATGCAATTCCTTGCGCCGGTTCCGGAGCCGGATCCAATTCCGGAGGCTGGGATGGATGGATAAAATTTGACGTTAGCGGAGCTGAAACACAAATATCGGAGGCCAAAATAGCTGCCGGCCCTTATGCCGGAAGATATTCTTTGACAGGGTGGGCCAACAGCAGCGAAGATGCCGCCGGGGACGCGGGAGTTATCGGATCAATCAGTATGAGCAATACTAATATGGGAGGAGCGGAAGAATATCAACTTACAAGCTTAATCGGGCCGAACCATCTTCCAACTGCGGATTTTGAATGCGACAATTCTTCTTGCCGGGGAGTTAATGATTCCTATGCCCTCCCGGCTGATCCTTGCGCTTGCTACACCGAGGATGGGTGCATTTTGCATTTGAATAATCTTTCAAGCGATCCGGATGATGTTCGCGACGGCTTGGGCAATTTAATTTCTTCAAATATTATAATTTCCAATTGGTATAAAGCGGCTGACGACGGATCCGGCTTTTCTGTTGATCCTACATATTCTTTTGCCAACGATGGAGCAGGCAATCCCGCAGGGCTTCCTATGCGCGAATCGCCGGGAGTTTATAAGGTCAAACTGATAGTTGCCGATACAATGGGAGAAGAAAGCTCTCCTAAAATTATAAACGGCATAACTTTTTTAAAAGGGTTAAAAGCTGATTTTGATTGTTCCAAGGACGGGATAGACTGGTCTGATCCTTGCGCGAGCTTGTCAGTGGAAGAAGGAAAAGAACTTTGGCTTAGAGACAATAGCAGTCCTTCAGAGGGGGCTTCAATTGATTCTTGGACGTGGAAAGACAAGAACGGAACGGTTTTCGGCGATATAAGCATGGTAACCACTACGGCGTCAATGAGCACCAACGAAATTACATTAGAGGTTTCTGATGACGCCGGCCATTGGGACGACGAAACGAAAAGCTTAAAAGTTATTCCTTTGCCAAGATGGAGAGAGCTCTTGCCTTTCTAAGAGAGGATATCTTATAAAAAAAGGCCCTTTATCGGGCCTTTTGAATTTTAGATTTAGATTTTTAAGGAATTGAAGAGAATGGCGCTTGAAAGGACGCAAAGGTGGACAAAAATCATAAAAAATGTATAATAAATAAAGTTTTAAGCTGTTAAATTTTAAATTATTTATCGCGTTTATGGCAGTTCCAAAATGGAATACAACATCATCTAAAAGAGACAAGAGAAGAGCGAACATCAAAATCGTTCCTCCGACATTGAGCAAATGTCCGAAATGCGGCAGAGCTGTTTTGCCTCATACCGTTTGTAATTTCTGCGGTTTTTATAAAGGAAAAGAGGCGATCAATATAATGGCGAAGCTGGAGCGCAAGGAGAAAAAAATCCGCGAAAAAGAAATTAAAGCTAAAGAAATGGAAAAAAACGCTTCCAAGCCTCTTTCGGCGGAAGAGATGTCCGCTAAGAAGTAATATTATTTTACCTTGTAAACAATGTCAGCCCGCCATTTATCTCGTTCAATAGCTATGCAAAGCCTTTACGAATGGGATTTTTATGATTTGAAAGATAAAGACATCAATGAGCTGGCTGAAAAGAACATTAAAGAATTCGGAGCCGGACTGGGAGAGGATCAGTTTGCTAGAAATTTAGTAAAAGGAGTGATGGAAAATAAAAAAGCGCTTGATCAAATTATTGTCAAAACAGCTCCCGAATGGCCGCTTGAGCAAATAAATATTTTGGACAGAAATATTTTAAGAATCGGCCTTTACGAATTAATTTACGGCAACAAAGAAGAAGTCCCTCCCAAAGTTGCCATAAACGAGTCAATAGAACTGGCTAAAAACTTTGGAGGAGAGAGCTCAAGAAAATTTATAAACGGAGTGCTCGGCACAGTTTATAAAGAGATAGACCCTTCTGCGGCGGAAAGCCCGGAAGAAGATAAAAAAGAAATAAAAACATAGATTGGAAAGTGAAAGATTTTTCGTTACTTGAAAAAAAATTGAAAATAAATTTTGAAAATAAAGACTTGCTGATTCAAGCTTTTTGCCACCGTTCTTATCTGAATGAAAATCCGGATTTTAGGCTAAGGCACAATGAAAGGCTGGAATTTTTGGGAGATGCGGTCTTGGAACTGGTGGTAACGGACTATTTGTATAGAAAATATCCGGATAAGACGGAAGGAGATTTGACCAGCTGGCGCGCGGCTCTTGTCAACTCTGTATCCTTGGCCGATTTGGCTAAGGAATTGGGGTTCAACGGCTTTCTGTTGTTGAGCCAAGGAGAAGCCAAAGATCAAAGCAAAGCCAGGCAATATATTTTAGCCAACACTTTTGAAGCCTTTGTCGGATCTTTGTATATGGATCAGGGGTATGAGGCTTGTAAGAAGTTTATTGAAAGCAGCTTGATTGTTAGGAAACTTCCGATAATTTTGGAAAAAAAGTTATTTAAAGACGCAAAATCTCTTTTTCAAGAAAAGGCCCAGGAAATAGTGAACATAACTCCCGGCTATTCCGTTTTGAAAGAAAGCGGACCCGATCATTTGAAGCATTTTATTATGGGAGTATTCTTGGGGAAAGAAATGGTCGCAAAAGGAGAAGGAGGATCAAAACAGGAAGCGGAAGTCCAAGCAGCCAAGAAAGCCTTAGAATTAAAAAAATGGCTGGACTAAAATTCAATTTAATATTATATAAATAAATCATAAAAAAGGATTAAAAACAAAAATAAATATGTTAACAATCAGATTCTTCAGAACAGGCAAAAAAAACCAGGCTTGCTTCAAAATTGTTGTTACCGAGAAGACTAAATCTTCCACAAGGGGTCGTTTTACGGAAGAAGTAGGATTTTATAATCCTGTAACAAAAGAAAAAATTCTTAAAAACGAAAGAATAACTTATTGGATAAGCAGGGGAGCAAAGCCTTCGGATACGGTGTATAATCTTTTGGTGTCCGAAAAAGTTATTGAAGGCGGAAAGAGAAAAGTGGCTCTCCCCAAAAAAGTTCAGCAAGCTGAAGGCAAAGAAAAGAAAGAAGAAAAAGCCCCTGAATCTAAAGCTCCGGCCGCGGAAGCTCCTGCTGAAAAAAAGCCTGCCGCAGAAGCCGCCAGTTCTTAAAAAAGCAGCAATTTTAAGGGTAAAATCTTGGGGAAATTTTAAGTTGACAACAAAATTCATTAGTGCAAAGATTAGAATGTATTTAAAGAAAGGTCGAGTTAAACAGAATTATTCGTTAAGAATTCTAAGATAAAATTCATTAAGCTATATGGACCCAAATAAAGATTTAGATTTTTTACTGTACATCGTTAAAAATTTAGTTGACCATCCGGACGATGTAAAAGTTGAAAGAAAAGTTGATGAGATGGGAGTGCTTCTTTCCGTAAAAGTGCACCCCGAAGATATGGGACAAATTGTTGGACGCCAAGGCGCCACCGCCCGTTCCATTAGAAGCCTTGTAAGAATTGTGGGATTGAAAAATCACGCTAGAGTCAATCTGAAGATTGAAGAGCCCGAAGGAGGCTCAAGAAGAAGAGAAGAAAAACCTGCAGTTGAAAATCCTGCCGAAGAATTAGACGACATACAGCTCTAATTTTAAAAAGGCGTTTCTTTGATAAAATTCACAACAACGGCGGCTCCAAGCCGCCGTTGTTGCTAATTTAGGGAAAAAATATGAAAATAGACGTTCTCACAATTTTTCCGGACATTTTCAGCTCTTATTTAGGGACGTCTTTTATTAAAAAAGCCCAAGACAAGAAAATTTTAGAAATAAGGCTGCGCGATATCAGGCAGTCTTGCGAAGATGCTAGGAAAAGCGTTGACGATAGGCCCTTTGGCGGAGGATTGGGTATGGTTTTAAAAGTAGAGCCGATACTTAAAACTTTAAAAAAATTCCTGAAGCTTGATTTCAAAGGGTCAAAAATTAAAATCGCCGGCCCTTTGAAAAAAGGAAAAGCCGGCTTAAAAGAAGAGAAAACTAAAATAATTCTTTTTACTCCCAGAGGCAGGCAGTTTACGCAAAAAATGGCTTACCGCCTTTCTAAAATGGACAGGCTTGTAATGATCTGCGGCAGGTATGAAGGAGTGGACGAGCGTGTGGCGAAAAATATAGCCGACATGGAAATTTCCATAGGCCCGTATGATTTAATGGGAGGAGAGATCCCCGCCATGGCGGCAATAGAATCAATTGCCCGCCTTATTCCCGGGGTTTTGGGAAAGGAAGTTTTTCTGAAAGAAAGAATATCAAAAAGAAAAGGCTTTATTGAAGGGCCCCAATACACAAGGCCTGAAATTTTTGATCCCGGCAAGATTATCAAGGGCAAAAGAGAGCCTTTATCCAAGCCTAAGCTTTGGCGAGTGCCGAAAGTTTTGCTTTCCGGCGACCATAAAAAAATTGGCGAATGGAAAAAAGACAGGCAAAAAGATATTTTGGAATAATTTTTCAATATTGAAAAACCTTTCTTTTTTTGCTAAGCTTTAGAAGTTAAATTTTATAATTGAAATTCGGGTAGGTACCAAAGTAGTCAAATGGACCTGACTGTAAATCAGGTGGCTTATGCCTTCGGGGGTGCAAGTCCCTCCCTGCCCACAGCAGGAACCAAGATAATTTTTATTGCCCTCTGCGTTCGCTTCGGCGGCGAGGTAGCTAAATCCTCGGCAAAATTTCTATCTTTAACGAAAGATAGAACCAAGCGATTTTGCCTGCGGATGCAATAAAAATTGTCTTGGCTGTCCTTTATTGCCGATTTTTTGTCCGTCGTCGCCAAGGCTATGGCGGGCGATGCCGGAGTAGTTTAGTGGTAAAACATCCCCTTGGTAAGGGGAAGAGCGCGAGTTCGATTCTCGCCTTCGGCTCATTATTTGTTTAATTTAATAATATGGCAACGAAAAAGAAAACAACAGTCAAGCTTGTATGCACCAGCTGTAAAAGCGCTAATTATTTTGGCCATAAATCTCCGAAATCGGAAACCAAAATAGAGCTTAGCAAATATTGCAAGCATTGCAGAAAACGCACCCCCCATAAAGAATCAAAGAAATAGTTTTTAGAAACAGGCGTTTTTAATTGGCGTCAAATTAAAGTTTTTATTTATTTCGGCGGAAGGGGCATAGTTTAGTGGCAAAATGATGCTCTCCAAAAGCATAGATGGGGGTTCGATTCCCTCTGCCCCTGCTTATAATTTATTTTTATAATCGCCGGCGTTGGATTTGTAATATTTTTAAAGAGCGGCACAATCGCCGTTTTTTATTTTATCGGACAAAGAAGTTATCAACACTTGGTTTTCAACGAAAAAAGAGAGATAATAATAAAAGCGGCAAAGCCGCGAAATTATAAATTATCTTTAAATCAGTTAATGCTGGTTGATTATTTAGTAAAACAAAATTGGCTCCAAACTCCTAGAATTATCAGAGCCTTCCAGGAAATTAAAAGGGAGGATTTTATGCCCGAAGAATTTAAGGACTATGCCGAGCTCAATCAAGCTTTTCCGATAGGATGGGGGCAGAGCATTTCCCAGCCGCTGATAGTCGCTTTTATTCTTGAAAGGCTCCAACCTCAAAACGGAGACAAAATTTTAGAAATCGGCACAGGATCAGGATGGGTAACGGCTTTATCGGCTCAAATTATAAGCAAAAAAAATGAGACAGCCGGAGCGGAACAGGCGAAAGGATTGATCGTCTCTTTGGAAGCGATTTCGGAGATTAAGGAAACAGCGAGAGAGAATCTTGCCAAATACGGCTTTATTGAAAAAAAATTGGTAGAGCTTTGCGTGGCCGACGGTTTTAAGGGATATCCCAAAATATCCGAACGCTCCGACTTGTCCGGCGGCTTTGATAAAATTTTTTCAACATCTTCCGTAAAGGAGCTGCCCAAAGAGTGGAAGGAACAATTAAAAATCGGAGGAACTATAGTCTCTCCGATAGGAAATTCCATTTGGCAGTTTTTTAAGGCTAGAGAAGATAAATTTGAAGAAAAAGAGTATCCTAATTTTTCTTTTTCTCCCATTTTTACCCAGCAACAGCAGCTTATAACCGTATAATCGCTTGACTAAAATTTTGACAAAAAGATTGACAAGATATGGAGTTTTTTGATATAGTTTTAATGTAATAAACCAATCGCCGCAGACAATGGGCGCGCAACAAGTCCCATTCAGGCAAAAGAGAGATTTTTTGTTTGTAAGTCTGCGATAAGCGGATTTTTTGTTTTATGGCAAAAACACTAGAGCAGAAAAAACAAATATTAAGCCTTCTGAAAGATAATGTCGGCAAGCAAACTTCAATGATTTTTATTGAGGTTTCAGGAATACAGACTAAGAAAATAAACCAAATAAAAGAAAGCTTAAAAAACGCCGACGCCAAAATGAGCGTTGCTAAAAAAACATTGCTTAATTTGGCAATGCAGGATAAGTATCCCCAAAACTCATTGAAAGAAATCAAAAAAGAAATGGCTGTAATCTTTGGGTTCGGAGATGAAGTTTCTCCCTCCAAGTCGGTCTATGAATCCAGCAAGAAAGAAAAAAACCTTAAGATTATCGGCGGATACATCCGAAGCGCGAAAGATAAATTTTTATTGGAAAGCGACATTATCAGCCTGGCAAAATTGCCCACAAAACAGGAATTGATAGGCCAAACTGTCGGAACCATTGCCGCTCCGTTGACGGGATTCTTAAGCGTTTTACAGGGAAATTTGAGAGGCTTGGTCTGCGTATTAAGCAAAATACAATCAGTTAAACAGTAACAATTAATTAATAATAAATTATTGAAGATTGAAGCTCTAAAAATGAAATTTATTTCATGCCAAGGGTTTCAGGATTCTAAAAAATATGGCAGAAGAAAAACAAGAGGAAACAGTGCAAGTTCCTGAAAAATTCCAAAAGATAGTTGAATCTATTGAAAATCTTTCAGTTTTAGACTTGGCTGAATTGGTCAAAATTTTAGAAAAGAAATTCGGCGTATCCGCCGCTCCTCAAATGATGGCCGCCGCGCCCGCAGCCGGAGGAGAAGCCGGAGCGGAAGCTGAAGAAAAATCAAGCTTTAATGTTACATTGACCGCTATCGGCGACAAGAAAATAGAAGTTATTAAAGTTGTGAGAGACGCAACCGGAAAAGGATTGAAAGAAGCCAAAGACTTGGTTGACGCCGCCGCCGCTTCAGCCCAAATCGTTAAAGAGGGGGCCAAGAAAGAAGAGGCAGAAGAGTTGAAGAAGCTTTTGGAGGCCGCTGGCGCTTCAGTAGATTTGAAATAAATCTAAAGCATCACAGAACAAAAAATCCGCTTCTTGCGGATTTTTTGTTATATCTTTACTTGCAATATGCTAGCCTCATTAAGCAGATAAATTGATTTTCCATCGGGAGAAATTGCAAAATCAAGCAAATCGGTCCATAAATCGTTTTGTATCTGCTTTATAATTTCTCCGTTTTTGTCCAAAATGATAATTCTTTTTTGATTTGTCTCTAACAGATAAAGCCTGGCAAGATTGGACGGAGCCAATATCTTTGTAATGTTTTTGAGGTAGGGAAAAATTTTTAATTTTATTTCATTTTGGAAAAGGCCGGTGTAATAAGATCTCACAGATCCGTCGCTGTTTAATATCCACACAAGTCCGTCCGCTGAAATAGAGATGGAATCTTTTGAAGTTTTTTTCAGCCAAACTTGCGGATCTTCCCATTGATAGTCTCCCGAATAGCTGTATTTTATTATCTCTTTTGAAAACGCTTCTTCTTCCGAATCATAACTTAAAAAATAAAGATTGTTTTTAAAAACTTCAAAACTTTGGAACTGCGTGCCTGAAGAGGGAAGAACCAGGGTTCCGAGTTCTTGGAAGCCTTCTTCTTTGAAGAGAAAGACTTGGTTTCGGCTGTTAATGAAAACTATTTGATCTTCGCCGAAAATTTTTCCGAAACGCAGATTAGTTTCGGAGCTGAATGTTTCTCCGCTTCTGTCTTCGGAGTCATAGACCAAAAGCTTTCCTGACATTGAATTGAAAAGATAGAATTTTTCACCTTGGCAAAGAATATTGTTGGGGATAAGGTCTGTTTTGTCTTTAGAAAGCTCTAATACCGTTTCAAAAGGAGTATTAATCTGAACTTTGTTTATAGCGTAAAGCTTTTCCCGGATTTGGCCTTTCAAGCTTTCGGCTTCTTCCTCCGCCGCTTTGGATTTTTTAATTTTCAGCGATATTTGGTCAAAAGCTTGCTGCAGGATTAGATTTGCTTCTTGCTCTTTTTTTTGTCCGATCAAAACATTGGCTTGAGAGACCAGCTGTTCCACTTGCCTTATTTCTTCCAGCGCCGAATCCATTTCTTTTTTCTTTCCCTCTTGCGACATAAAAAATCCGGCCAAAAGAATTAAAAGCAAAAGTATTACGCTAAAAACATCCCTTTTTTTCCAGTTGTTCCAAAAGGCGATAGCCGGTAATTTTTGGTTTTTCAGCGAACCAAAAAGAGCTTTTAAACTGATTTTTTGAGGAAAAGAAGGTTTTTTAAGATTAAAGGAAAGAGAAGGCAGAGATTTTTTAAAACGGAGGCTTCCAGCGAAAGAAATAATTTTGGCGGCCGTATTTCTCCATTTTTTGTCCGGCGCATTTTTTTTCGGCGAGCTTTTTGCTTCGGATTGGAGAAGCAGGCAGAATCCGGACAAGGCCTTGGTTTCTTTTTTAAATTTGCTTAAAATCCTTTCAATTTGTTTAGAATCTTTTTCTGAAATTATTTTTTCTAAAATATTTTTTTCCAAGAAAAAATCCAAAATATCAGAACTTAAAATCAGTCCGCTGTCTTTTATCCCCAAATTGCCGGACATTATATTCTTAAAAACGAAAGGCTCTTTTTTGGCCGCTTTATTAACTTTGGAAATTTTTCCTTTCTGAAGGAAGACGATTTTTATCTCTTCGCCGAATATACTGAAATTAATTTCTCCTTCTTTGAAGCTTAAAACAAAAAAACTGATTTGCCGGTCCTTGGAATCCAAGCCGGTTAAAAGCTTATTGGCTTGATTCAGAACTTCTTTGAGGGCTGATTCGGGACTTTCATTGGCCGGCTGGTAATATTGAGTCTTGATTAAGGTGGCGAGCTCTGAAAGAAGCTTGTCTCCATTATCTTCTTTGCCGGTTATTGATCCTGCCAGATACAAGCTTCCCAGGGCTTTTTCTTGCGGATTTTCCGGCTCAAAACAAAAGGTCTCAAAGGCCAGTTCTTTTTTCGTCCCAGGATTAAAATAAAATTCAAAAGCTTTCATCCTTTTTTTTATATTATATCTTTTTCTTTGAAAAAGAAAAATTATTAGGCCCTTTTTCAAAAAAGAAAAATTATTAGGCCCTTTTTCAAAAAAGAAAAATTATTAGGCCCTTTTTCAAAAAAGAAAAATTATTATATCTTTTCCTCAAAAAAGAAAAATGCTAAGCTGTTTTTGCGCGCGGCAGAAAATCTTACGCGGGCGGTTAGCTCAGCGGCAGAGCATTGCATTCACATTGCAAGGGCCACAGGTTCAAGTCCTGTACCGCCCACCAAAAAAGGGGAGAACAACCGATTAAAAATCCGCCTATGGGCGGATTTTTAATTGTCATTAATGTTTCAAGTCCGTCTATTGTCCGCAAATGCCGGCAGGCTGGTTGTTCGTTGCGTTGCAAATCAGTTTGGTCAAAGCCGCTGTTTCCGCTTCCTGTCCGGACGACTCTCCCGATCCGACGCGATAATATTTGCATCCGATTACTATGGCGGGAATATATCCTTGAGTGCTGTATTTGCTGAAAATGTCCATATCCGTTTGGCTGTCTACGTTTTCGTGATAGCTGATAGCTGATCCGAATTTTTCAGCCACAGCGGCGATAACGGGCTTTTCCCATACGCAATGAGGACAACCGGTTGATCCGAAAAAGTAAACAACGGGCTTTCCGTTTTCCTGGCAGACTTGAGCTCCGGCTACTTCTTTGAAGTTTCCTTCAACGGTTGTTTGTTCTTGCTCTTCAATCTGCTCTTGGGAAGACTCTTCCTCCTCTTGTTCCTGCTCTTCCGGGGACTTTGTCAAATCAATCGGATCTTGAGGGAAAAACATTTTTCCGTCGCTGGAGACATAAGCGTTAAGCTTCTGTCCCTGCAGCTCAAGGGTAAATTTATACAATCCGACGGTTTTCTCCCTGCTTATCTGTGAAATGGATGCCAAATTTTCAGTGCTGGCAAAATATTTATTTACATAGTCAAGGGCGATTTTAGAGGCGGCTTCCGGAGTCAATCCTGTCGGAGCTACGGATTGGGAAGTTCCTTTCCATATATAATATCCTGCAATTCCCAAAATAACGGCCATTGCGGCTATTAAAGCCATTATAGAGGCCTTCTTGTTGTTTTTAAACGAAAAGGTCCCGTTTTCCGTTTCAGCGGAAGCTGTTTCTTTTTCAACAGTTTTTACTTCATTTACGGATGGAGAGGCTTCATCAATCTTGGCGTTTTCAGTTTCGGAGTTTAAGTTTTCCTTTGGAAGTTCCATATTATATTATTTAATATTATTTAATTATGCGGTTATCTTAACATTTTTAAAGTCCAAGTCAACCGCAAACAAAAAACCCTTTTAAAGGGTCTTTTGTTTAAAATTACCACTTTCCGTATTCGTCTTCCTCTTCGTTTTCTTCGTCGTTGTTGTCGCCGCTTTCGTCTTCGTCCATTCCTTGAAAGTCGTCATCGTCATCTTCGTCTTCGTCAAATTCTTCAGGGTCTTCGTAATTGGCTATAAAGGGATCCATTATTAATTCGTCTAATGGATTTATTGTTTTTTCGTCAAAAGACATTTTGTTTATTTTTAATTTCCGCAATAAGCGGGGTTTTTTATTTTTGTTTTGAACCGACCTTTTTGGCTCCCTTTTGGCTGTCCAAAAGGGCGCTAAAAAAATGTTATCTTCAAAAACTAGCTCTCATTATAATAATAAGACAAACCTTGTCAAGATGTGGATTTTTCAAGGTTGTTAAAGGAAAAAAATCATTATATTATTAAAAATAATAATCATTAATATTTTGCGGTTTTCCAAAAATTTTTTGGCCGATCGCAGAATTTTTATATAAATTTTTATTATGTATTTTTCTATCTTGATCGCGGGTTTTGGCGGGGGAATGGTGAGAGGCCTCCTTGGCTTTATCAAACACCAGTATTCCTACAAAAATGTCGGATTTAATTTGCCCTATTTTCTAGTTATTTCTTTTCTTTCCGGAACGGTAGGAATTTTAGTTGCTGCGTCGGTCAGCAACGCGGGATTCAATATAGAAGGAGTGTCTTATGTTTCTCCAAGCTTGGCATTTATCATAGGCTATGCTGGAGGAGACTTTTTGGAAAGCCTCTATAAAATAATTTTGAAAAAGTTTTCCTTGGACAAGAAAGAATAGGGATTTTAGCTTAGAAGTCCTTTAATGCCATTAAAAAGCCGATAAGGCTTTTTAATTTTAATCTTTTGTGGATAACTAGTGGAAAAAGCCTTGTTTTAAGGCTTTTTTAGGTGTTTTTGAGTGTTTGACAGGGATGTTTAAGTGGGGTAAATTATATGTGTAGTAGAAAGTTGTGGATAAAAGTGGGGATAACTTAGGCAATAAGGGGATAACTTGAAACGACAAGACCGGATAAAGCCACTAAATTGCCTTGCTAATGCGCGCGAAAGGATGGACGAATAAAATAAGATTTAAAAATTAGAAGTTAAAAATTGCGCCGAGGATGTTTATAGGAGAATACTCATACACTATTGACGCGAAAAAAAGACTGACCATTCCGCCTAAGTTTCGGAAGATTTTGGGTAAAAAAGCTGTAATTACAAGGGGCTTGGATAACTGCTTGTTTCTATACACTCAAAAAGATTGGCAGGAGCAGGCGGAAAAATTAAGCAAACTTCCTTTGTCTCAAGCTGATGCAAGAGGATTTGCCAGAATAATGCTTGCCGGAGCAATGGAAGCGGAAATAGATTCTTTGGGAAGGATATTGATTCCGGACTATCTGAAAGACTATGCCAATCTTGATAAAAAAATAACCGTTGCCGGGCTGTATAACAGGGTTGAGATTTGGGAAGAAGAAAATTGGAAGAGATATAAAGAAAAGACGGAAAAAGAAGCCGGAGACATAGCGGAAAGATTAAAAGAGCTGGGAATATAAAATCGCGATGCACATTCCCGTCCTTGAAAAAGAAGTATTGGAGGCGCTTGATCCCAAGCCGAACGAAAACTTTATTGACGCGACAGTCGGGCAGGCCGGACATTCTTTAAAAATATTGGAGAAAAACGCGCCAAAAGGAAGACTGCTTGGCATAGACCAAACTCCCGAGCAAATAGACTTAGTCAAAAAAAAGACAAAAGATTTTGAAGAAAGAGTTACATTAGTCTGCGAAAACTTTTCAAATTTAAAAGAGATTGTGAAGAAAAATAATTTTGAATCGGCTGACGGCATACTGCTGGATCTTGGATTTTCAAGCTGGCATGTTGATGAAAGCGGCAGAGGCTTTACTTTCCAAAAAGATGAACCCCTTCTTATGACTTACGGAAAAGAAGGGCTGACCGCGGAGCAGATAGTCAACCAGTGGCCCGAAGAAGACTTGGAAATGATATTGAACCAGTATGGACAAGAAAGATTCAGCCGCCAAATAGCTCGTCAAATAGCGGAAACAAGAAGAAGCAAAGCCATTACCGGCACTTTCCAGCTTATTGAAGAAATAAAAAAAGCGGTGCCGAGAAGATATAAAACCGGAAGGCTGCATTTTGCCACAAGAACCTTTCAAGCTTTACGAATAGCCGCCAACCAAGAGCTGGAAAGCCTTAAAAAAGTTTTGCCGCAAGCAGTGGAAATTTTGGCTCCGCAAGGCAGACTGGCAGTTATTTCCTTTCATTCTTTGGAAGACAGGATAGTCAAAATATTTTTAAAAGAAGAAAGTTCAAAAGGGATAATCAAACTTTTAAATAAAAAACCGATTGTGCCCGATTTGGCAGAGATTAGATCAAATCCAAGATCAAGATCCGCGAAATTAAGAGCGGCGCAAAAGATTTAAAAACAAAAAACAATGGCCAAGAGAAAAAAAGACAATTCCAAAATTTTTATAACATTATCATTCGCAGTTTTAGGATTCTTGGTCTTTTGTTATGTTTTTCAAGTGAGCCAGATGGCTCAAGCCAGCTATGAAATAGGGCAAAAACAAACCCGGCTTGAGACCAGCCGAAAGGAAGTGGCGGGATTGGAAGCGTCTTTGCTGCAAAACAATACCTTGGAAAAATACGAGCAGAAGCTGAATGAAATGGGCTACCAAAAAATAGACAGAATTGACTATGTTGTCGTTTCCAGCGCCGTTGTGGCCAGCAGAAGATAAATATATAATTTCTGCAGTATGGCATTCAAAAGTTGGAGATTTAATTTGGTTTTTTTTCTTTTGATATTGTTTGGCAGCGGGATATTGGCCCGCTTGATAGACCTTCAAATCGTTAAAGGAAGCTTCTATAAAGCGCTGGCTCAAGGGCAGCAAAGCGTTTTATCCCAAACCGCGCCGAAAAGAGGGGATATTTATTTTAAAAACGGAGAAACATTGGCGGCTACCAAAGAGGAGCCGTTTTTGCGCGTTTGCGTTCAGGATATTGAAAACATAGAGGAAACCGCCGCTGCGATTTCTCAAATTATAGGGGAAGAAAAAGAAGAGGTATTCAATACTATCAGCGGAGCGGAAGGCTTTTATAAAACGATTAAGGAAAATTTAAGCAAAGAGGAGATTGAAGCTATTGAAAGTTTGGAAATAAAAGGCGTGGAAATTGCGTGGCAAAACAAAAGGCTTTATCCGAATTTAAACACCGGATCGCAGATAGCGGGATTTTTAAACAAAGACGGCGAAGGGCAATACGGATTGGAAGAATATTTTAACAGCTCTTTGACCGGCCAGGAAAAATTTGAAAACAAGAAAGTCAATCCTTGGGGATTTTTATTTTCCGGATCCGGAGACTCCTCCAGCCAAGAAAACGGATTATATCTGACAGTGGATTACAATATCCAATTTGAAGCGGAAAAAATACTGAAAGAAGGAGTTGAAAAATACGGCGCGAAAGCGGGGGAGATAATAGCGGCCGAACCGACAACGGGAAAAATTATCGCCATGGCGCAATATCCCAATTTTGATCCGAATAAATACGGAGAAGAAGAAATGGAGAATTTTTCCAATAAATCTGTGCAGACTACATTTGAGCCGGGATCAATTTTTAAGCCCATTACGATAGCCGTTGCCTTGAACGAAGGAAGGATAACGCCGGAAACAGTTTTTCATGACAGCCTTGGCTACCGCCAAATAGGAGGATATAAAGTTTATAACTTTTCTCAAAAAATATGGGGGGAGAGAAAAATGTATGAAAGCCTGCAGTATTCAATTAATGTCGGAGTAATGGACGCGGAAGATTTGGTTGGCAACAATATTTTTTACGACTATTTTGCCAACAAATTTAAATTTAACGAAAAAACGGGAGTTGAGCTTGCCGGAGAGATAAGCTCGCAGAACAGGGAGCTTAAAAAATCCTTAGATAACAACATTCAAGTCTCTTTTGCCACCGCCTCTTTCGGCCAGGGAGTGGAAATGACTCCTTTGCAGATAGTAAGAGCTTTTTGCGGGCTGGCGAACGGCGGCCAAATGCCGGAAAAAATGACCATTATTGAAAAAAAAGTTGCGGGCGGCAAAGAGGAGCAAAACGACGGCCAAAAATTCAGACAAGTTATAAGCAAGAAAACTTCCGAGGAACTGGCTAAAATGATGGTCAATGTCGTTGAAAACGGCTACGGTCATTTAGCTAGAATTCCCGGCTACTATATCGCCGGAAAAACCGGCACAGCCCAAATGTCTTACGCTTCTTTGGGGCAGGATAAGGCCGGATATTCCACTACCGATACATGGCAGAGCTTTATGGGCTTTGCTCCGGCTTACAGCCCTCGCTTTGTCATACTGGTTAAGCTGGATAATCCTGCCAACACTTTGACTTCGGAATATTCCGCTGTGCCGATGTTCCATGACCTTGCCAGATATATTCTAAATTATTGGCAGATTGCGCCTGATTACGATCCCGACCTTGCCACGACCAGCCAAAAAATATATTGAGCAAACAAAAAACAAGCAGTATTGGCTGCTTGTTTATAGCGCCCCTCTTCTCCACGCAGAGGGGCAACGCAAGGTAAAAAAGATTATCTTCAATCTAGCCAGTAAGTAAAGCTAATATATTGAGCATAATCCTTTCTCATTTGTCAGGAGCGCTATGCCTATAGCATTGTGCGCTACTGCCCTTGCCCTTAAGTATGGGGGCTGTTTTCGTTTTTTCCGAAACTTTTTCACCGCTATCTAGATTAAAAAAAGTTTGTTTCGGAAACCGCATAGGGAAGATGATCCCTGATCTTGTTTCCGGTAAAGCTTTTAAAAGCTGCCGGAAACTTTTAACGATTTTGCGAAAACGAAATGTGGAGCCCTGGAAAAAAGATTGCTGTTCCCAATCCTTTTTTCAGAGCTCCGCGCCGATTTCAAAGAACTATTTTATTATATACTATTATACAATTTTGTCAACAAAAAGGAAAAAAACATCTTAACAAAAAGCTCTTTTTATGCTAATTTAATAAAGTTTTGGCCCCATCGTCTAGAGGCCCAGGACGCCTGGTTCTCATCCAGGTAACACCGGTTCGACTCCGGTTGGGGCCGCATAACTGGAAATAATTCCTTTTCGCCATCGACCGCGGCGAAGCCGCGGCGGTGGATTTCTCAAACGAAAATACGGCTTGGAGAAAGTTCGCACTTTTTACCAAGAGAATCACGGTTAGAAAAAGGAAGAGCAAAAACCTAAGTTTTGCATCCGACTAATCTCACTTCGCCCTTCCAAACAGTAATTTGGCAGGGCTCTGTTCGCAAAGGGGCAGCCGGGCCCGAATCGGGGCAGGCCAACGCATTTTAGCCGCAGGTGGGGGTAATGGGAGAATTTAAAGCATTTTAAAATATATAAATCGAAGCCATTAGGTTTCGCGAATTTTTGGAAAATATTGAATTGAAAAAAGGGTCAAAAAAGGTTAAATTATAATGAAAGTTATATATAACTTTCATATACGGCGTCAAACAAGTAAAATTTATGGCTACCAAAGAAACAAGCATAAACACAACCAAAGAACGGGAGCGGGCGGAATTGCATCGGGCGATTTGGCAGATTGCCAATGATTTGAGGGGGAGCGTGGACGGCTGGGATTTCAAGCAATATGTTTTGGGTATGCTTTTTTATCGTTTCATCAGTGAAAATTTAACCAATTATATCAATGCCGATGAGCGGCGCGCGGGTAAAAAGGATTTTGATTATACTGCGCTTTCCGATAAAGAAGCCGAATTGGGCCGGGCTGATACGGTAAAGGAAAAAGGTTTCTATATTTTACCCAGCGAGCTTTTTGCAAATGTGCGCAAAAACGCGCGCAATGATCCCAATCTTAACGAAACTCTTACCGCTGTCTTCCGCAATATTGAAAATTCGGCAAAGGGGGAAAACAGCGAAGATGACATTAAGGGCTTGTTTGATGATCTTGATGTGAATTCCAATAAACTGGGCGGCACGGTGGAAAAACGAAATCAGAAACTTGCGAAACTTTTTGAATCTATCGGCGATCTTCGTTTGGGCAACTATTCCGATAATACCATTGACGCCTTCGGCGATGCTTACGAGTTTTTAATGACCATGTATGCCTCAAACGCGGGCAAGTCAGGGGGAGAGTTTTACACCCCTCAAGAAGTGAGCGAACTTTTGGCGGAAATTACCACGGTTGGCAAAAAGGAAGTGAACAAGGTCTATGATCCCGCTTGCGGTTCGGGTTCATTGCTTCTTAAATTTGCCAAAGTTTTGGGCAAAGAAAATGTGCGCCTTGGTTTTTTTGGACAGGAGATTAATCTCACCACCTACAACCTTTGCCGCATCAATATGTTTTTGCACGACATCAACTACAATAATTTTGATATCGCCCACGGCGATACGCTCATTGATCCGAAACACTGGGACGATGAGCCGTTTGATGCCATCGTTTCCAATCCGCCCTATTCCATTCATTGGGAAGGCGACGCAAATCCGCTTCTGATCAACGATCCGCGTTTTTCTCCGGCCGGAGTGCTGGCGCCAAAGAGCAAGGCGGATCTTGCGTTCACGATGCATATGCT
>Ga0265293_10000793_pt1 | contig 72731 bp, 67 predicted proteins | sample Munlanlewell138R_FD_192505 | JGI IMG/M metagenome (GOLD analysis project Ga0265293, IMG submission 192505) | Leachate microbial communities from a municipal landfill in Southern Ontario, Canada - Leachate well 138R | ecosystem: Engineered > Solid waste > Landfill > Unclassified | place: Canada... | reverse complement strand
AATGAGCAAAAAAGTAGCAAGGAAGCGAAAAGCAAAGAAAACCGCAGTTAGCGGTTTTCTCAGTACAAAGCCTATGATTTTCCCATTACTTTCTACACAACATCATCGAGTTGGTTAGCGTGCAATCCGGCGTAAATTCCTTTTTGATTCAGCAGTTCTTGATGCGTACCCATTTCTTGGATATTACCGTCTGTGAGTACAATAATCTGATCAGCGTGACGAATTGTAGACAGCCGGTGAGCAATCACAAGCGTTGTCCGCTCTTTGGCAAGCTCCGTGAGCGCGCCTTGAATCTCCTGTTCAGTTGCTGTATCCAGAGCCGATGTGGCCTCGTCGAGAATTAAGATCGGCGGATTCTTCAAAAAGACCCTGGCGATGGAAATCCTTTGTTTCTGACCACCGGAGAGCTTGATACCACGTTCTCCCACATACGTATCATAACCGTCTGGCAATGTCAGGACAAAGTCATGGATCTGTGCCTTTTTCGCCGCCTCGATCATCTCTTCTTCCGAAGCCGTGGGGTGACCATAAAGAATGTTCTCTCGAATGGTTCCCGTAAACAAGAAGACGTCCTGTTGCACAAAGCCAATCTGGAGCCTCAGAGAACTCAGTGTTACATCGCGAATATCATGACCATCGATGAGGATCTGACCTCCCGTTACGTCATAAAAACGCGGAATCAGATGACAGAGCGTGGTCTTACCTCCACCAGAGGGACCCACAAAGGCCGTGGTACTACCTGCGGGTATACGCAGCGAAACATTCTGTAATACCTCTGCATGCTTATTATACTGAAAACTAACATTTCTCAGTTCAATATCTCCGTGCACAGGAGGGAGATCGTTAGCGTCGGGGCTATCCGTAACACCTGGCTGGACATCCATCAGCTCCACAAAACGGTTGAAGCCCGTCATTCCCTGCTGGAACTGCTGCGTAAAAGAGATCAACCGCCTGATCGGCTGCAAGAAGTAACCGATAAAGAGCAAGTAGGCCGTGAGATCGGCCAGATCGATATGTCCGCGAAACATGAATATCGAACCTGCACACAAAACTGCCACATTGAGTAGATCGGTTAAGAAACCCAGGCCTGACGAATAGATGGCCATGGCCTTAAACGCTCTCCGCCGCGAGATCTTAAATGCGGCGTTGGCATTGTCGAAGCGAAGTCTTTCATACTCTTCGTTGACAAAGCTCTGCGCTACTCTGATTCCTGACAAGCTATTCTCAACATCGGCATTGACATCGGCAATCCGTTTCCGTTCCTCCGTAAACGCCTTATTCATAGCCGTACGCCGAGTGTAGGCATACCAGCCAATGATGGGAATGAAGGCAAACGTGATCAGAGTAAGAGGTACATTGATTGTGAGCAAGTAGGAAAATGCACCAATGAGCATGAGACTTGCGATGAACAAATCCTCTGGACCATGGTGCGCCAACTCGGTAACGTCGCGCAGATCGTTGACGATCCGGCTCATCAGATGTCCCACTTTTGTGTCGTCAAAGAAGCGAAAATCAAGCGTCTGCAAATGCGTGAACAAATCCGTCCGCATCTGGTACTCCATGTTTACGCCAACAGTGTGGCCATAGTAGTCAACGAAGTACTGACAACCCAGGCGCAAGACATACATGAGCACCAATGCTCCGGTCCAGAGCAACACAGCCTGTAGGTTTTGATCCGGAATAAAATCCTTCATGAATGTTCGAGTGATCATCGGAAACATGAGATCGAGCAGGGCAATCAAACTTGCTGCCACCAGATCCATGAACAAAAGTCGTCGCTCAGGTTTGTAGTAGGCAATAAACCGCTTAATATTACTCATTTGGTACTTCAAAACCTCACTATCTAACCCTTAATATATGGTTGTCCCGATGCCTTCGGTCCCACGGACTTGCCGATGAACCCGGCTAGGGCAACCATGGTTAACACGTAGGGAAGCATGTTCATAAACTGCGTGGGAATCCCAATGTCCTGTAGGCGCATTTGCAGTGCGTCAGCATACCCAAAAAACAGACACGCACCTAGAGCTCCATAGGGAGTCCACTTTCCAAATATAACGGCGGCCAGAGCGATAAAACCGCGACCTGCCGTCATGCCTTCGCTAAAGCGGCTGAGATGTGCGATGGACAGATAGGTTCCGCCGAGGCCAGCCAAAGCCCCACTTAGGGCTACTGCAAGATACCGCATACGGAACACATTAACACCAACCGTATCAGCAGCTCTGGGATGCTCGCCCACCGCACGGAGGCGCAGACCCCAGCTAGTTCTGTAGATCACAATATGAGCCACTACTACGGCAATGAGAGCCAAGTATACGAGGGGATTTTGTCGCCCAATGATCCTGCCAATCCAAGGGATTTGACTGATCAAAGGAATGGTGATATCAGGAATCGTGGCAACACTTGGAGATGTACCGGCAGCACCGAAGTAGTAGCGCAGAAGAAAGACGGTCAAACCACCGGCAAAAATGTTGATGGCCGTGCCAACGACTACCTGGTTCGCGCGATAGTGAATGCAGAAAACTGCGTGCAGTAATCCGACCAAAAGCCCTGCCAAGATCGCACCGAGCACTCCCAGCCAGGGCATACCCGTCTGGTGCGAGACAAACATGGCCGTGAAGGCTCCCATCAACATCATACCCTCAAGGGCGATATTCACAACCCCGCTTCGTTCTGAGAAGATTCCGCCCAAAGCTGCGAAAATCAAAGGTGTTGCCATTCTCAAAGCGGCGCCAAAAACAGCAGTGTTAAACAACAAGGCCAGAATGTCGCCCATTATGCTTCCTCCTTCATGCGTAAAATGCGCCGGATCAGGTAATCCGCTGCCACGAAGAAAATGATCAAGGCCTGAATGATCGTAATCAGCTCTCTAGGCACCGAAGTCAAACGATCCATGGCAGCAGAACCTGTCTGGAGTGCTCCAAACAAGATGGCGGCCAAAAGGACACCCACTGGATGATTCTTACCCAAGAGCGCTACTGCAACACCCATGAAGCCAAGGTCTGCCGAAAAACGTACAATGAACCGTTGATGTAACCCCAGGATCTGCTCTGTACCAGCAAGTCCTGCTAGAGCACCACTGATGGCCATGGCAATAATCGTGTTCTTGGCAACATTGATTCCGCCGTACTCAGCAGCCTGCGGGTTCAGACCTACAGCACGCAACTCGTAGCCCTGTTTGGTCTTCCAGAGAATCAAATAGGCAATTAGCGCGGCCAACAGTGCCAAGTAAATCCCGCTACTGAGCCTGGTTGGTGGATACAAGCGGGCCAAGGCGGCCGAAGCGCTTACGCGCGCTGTTTCAGGAACCCAGGAACCTCCATGGAAGGGGCCTGTGGCCAACCAGTCCGTCAGGTAGAGGGCGATAAAGTTGAGCATAATTGTGTTAATTACTTCGTGAATGCCTAGTTTAGCCTTCAAGAATCCGGGTATAGCTCCCCAGAGTGCACCACCTATCATACCAGCGAGAATCGCTAGAGGCAGATGAATCAAGCGAGGAAGCGCCGTAAAGGTAAAGCCAACCCAGGCAGCTGCAAAGGCCCCCATATAGAGTTGCCCCTCGGCTCCTATGTTAAACAACCCGGCACGGTAGGCAAAGGCAACAGCTAGTCCGGCAAACATGAGGGGAGTCGCCCGCTGCAGGGTCGTAGCGATGTTTCGCACACTACCCAAGGACTCCATAAACAAGATCCTATATGCTGTAAGGGGATTCTCACCGACGAAAAGGATAAACCCTGCCCCCACCAAAAGAGCTAGGAACACGGCAACCAGCGGTGTCGCTATCCCTTGCCAGCGGATTGTCTTTAACCTACTCTGCATGACCGTTCACCTCGCCTGCTCTGTAATCTTCCAGACGTCCACCGAGCATCAAGAAACCTAGTTTGTGCTCTGTTACCTCTTCGCGAGACATGACACTGACGATTTGTCCGTTGTACATAACAGCAATACGGTCGCTCAGGGAGAGAATCTCATCAAGTTCAGCCGAAACGAGCAACACAGCCGCTCCCCGATCGCGCTGGGCAATCACTTGCTTGTGAATAAACTCAATCGCCCCAACGTCAACCCCTCGTGTAGGTTGAGCGCAAATCAACAAGCTCGGATCTTGAGTAAACTCTCGACCCACCACGATCTTCTGCTGGTTACCACCGGAGAGGCTCCTCGCAGGCTGGCTTGCCACAGGAGGGCGAATGTCGTACTCTTCGATCAACTTCTCCGCATTCTCCTCGATCGCCTTATCATCACGCCAGACACCACCTCGTACATGTGGTTTCTTGCCGTGAAATCCCAAAATCAAGTTATCAGCCACGGAGTAATCCAAGACCAAACCGCGCCTATGCCGATCCTCAGGAACGTAGCCAAAGCCCGCCTCCTTGATCTTCAACGGCGACCAGTCAGTAATGTCCTGCCCATTGAGAAAGACCCTTCCACCCGCAGTCTTGCGAAGTCCCGCGATTGCCTCCACAAGCTCCGATTGGCCATTTCCCTCTACGCCAGCGATCCCTAATACTTCGCCGCTACGCACTCCGAGTTCTACCTCTTTGACTTTGACTTGACCAAACTGATCTTTTACAGAAAGTCGATCGAGGTACAATACGTCCTCCCCGGGCTCCGCAGGCTTCTTTTCCACATTAAAGAGAACAACACGCCCTACCATCATCTCCGCTAGATCCTGCTCATTCGTTTCGGAGGTGGCTTTCGTTCCTATCTTTTTACCCCGTCTCAATACACTTACGCGATCCGATAAGGACAAGACTTCCTTGATCTTGTGCGTAATAAACACAATGCTCGTGCCCTGAGCCCTCAAGGCACGCAGAACCTTAAACAAGTCCTCCACCTCTTGGGGCGTCAAAACCGCTGTAGGTTCATCAAGTATTAGGATTTCTGCCCCTCGATACAGAGCCTTAAGGATCTCGACTCTCTGTTGGAGACCCACGGAGAGATCGGCGATCTTGGCCTTGGGGTCAATTCTCAGTCCGTATTTCTGCGAGAGTTCCTCGACCTCTTGAATCGCCCGTTTTGTGTCTAGGAAAGGCCCCTTGCGTAGCTCGGACCCAAGTACAATGTTCTCCGCTACAGTCAAGGGCTCCACGAGCATGAAATGTTGAAAAACCATGCCAATCTTCAGGTCAATGGCCACGCGGGGTTCATTAATATCTACTTTCTGCCCCCGTACGATGATTTCTCCACCATCACTCTGGTACAAGCCATACAAGATGTTCATTAGTGTAGACTTGCCCGAGCCGTTTTCGCCCACGAGAGCATGGATCTCACCATGTCTGAGATCGAAATCCACTTGGTCATTCGCTAAGACCCGTGGGAACTGCTTCGTAATCGAGCGCATTTCCAACACTGTATCCATGGAAGACTTCCTCCCTGCTAAAAAAAGGAGGCGCCGCCAACCGTACGGCGGCGGGCTGCCTCCCTCTCGTTAATCTTGGATTATTGGAGAGGATTTGTTACTACGATCTCTCCAGAAATGATCTTCGCTCTTGCATCTTCGATAGCATCAAGGACGGATTGAGGAATGAGATCCTTGGTATAGGTGAACTCAGACGTTCCTACACCACCATCTTGAATTCCAAAGCTCCGTACGCCACCTTCGAGGGTGCCGTCAACGACGGATTTGATGACTTCGAATACAGCTTTGTCAACCCGTTTGACCATGGATGTCAATACGGTACCTGGAGCCATATAGTCTTGATCAGAGTCTACACCAATCGCGTAGAATCCATTGGCTACAGCAGCATCAATTACACCGCTACCAGTTCCGCCTGCTGCGTGGTAGACGATGTCGGCGCCACGTTCATTCTGGCTTACAGCCAACTCACGGCCGCGACCTGGGTCACCAAAGCTACCTGCATAGCTCACGAGTACTTCAACATCAGGATTCGCGTACTTAGCACCTTGAGCAAATCCACTCTCGAATTTGCGGATCAAGGGAACTTCCATTCCGCCAACGAAGCCCACTTTGTTGGTTTCGCTCATCAGACCAGCCAAAACACCAACCAAGAAGGAACCTTCGTGCTCTTCAAAGACCAGTGAAGTCACGTTGGGGTTATCCACGACGTCATCCACAATGGCGAAGTTGATGTGAGGATAGTCAGCGGATACTTCAACCAAAGCGCTTTGGTGGATGAAGCCAATCACGATAACGAGGTCTAGATCTAAATCAGCATATGCGCGCTGATGTTCTTCCATTTCAGCAATGTCTGCTGGTTCAACGTAAATTACTTCAACGCCAAGCTCATCTTTAGCTTGCATCAAGCCACGATACGCTGCATCGTTAAACGACTGGTCGCCTAGGCCGCCTTCAGCAAAAATGAGTCCGATTCTAGGCGTTTGGGCATAGACTGGACTTACAACTAAACCAACGAGTAGAACCATTACGAGAATCAAACCTAATTTTCTACGCACTGTAAAAAACCCCCTGTCTTATATTTGGTGCATTCTTTTCTTTCTCCATTATAAGCGTAATTCCTTCCAAAGTCATCGGAATGATCTGTCAGAATTGTTTGGGTTATCCCTTGATAACCGCAACCGTTCTAACCCGCATGACGGGCTTGACGAGATCGTCTTGCTCCCTCATCACTTCCTCAATATTCTTGTAGGCTTTATAATACTCCTCCGCCGTGTCACCCTTGCGCTTCTTCCCCAATACAACATTCTTGGCCTTGAAGTCGGCCATCACCTCGTCGACGTCAAAGGTCCGTACTGCTTCTTTACGTCCCATGACCCGTCCAGCACCGTGGCTGGCAGAGTGGAACGACTCAGGGTTCCCCAAACCTTCTACTATAAAGGAGTACGCTCCCATGGCGCCGGGAATAATGCCAAGCTCACCGCGCCCTGCCCGAATAGCACCTTTGCGGTGCACCCATACGTCGCGCCCAAAGTGATGCTCACGCACGGCATAATTATGGTGGGCATTGACCTCCTGAGAAATCTCAATGTCCTTAAGGCCGGCATGTCGCTGGAGTCCTTCATAAACGATCGCCTTCACTTTGCGCATAATCTGCTCGCGATTGTGGCGGGCAAACTCGAGGGAAAAATTCATCCATTCCACATACCCTGCAGCCTCTTTGGTCTCCAGTGGCAAGTAGGCGAGATCGAATTCGGGTGGAATCTCGGATCCCATCGTGCGATTGAGGTCCTTGGCTACTTGGTTAAAGTAGTTGGCTACCTTGAACCCAAGATTTCTCGAACCCGTGTGGACCATGATTCCCAGGTACCCCTGATCATCTTCCTGGAGCTCGATGAAGTGGTTACCCCCGCCAAGTGTTCCTAGTTGTACATAGGCTTCATCAATGGTCGGAAGCCTGTCTCGCCCGTAGTGAAAGAGTCTTTGAACAGGAAAGCGATCCAAGAACTCCGATCTCTGGGGCTCCCGATGATGCTCAAATCCCTGGGGAACGTCTCGCATGATTTGGCCCACGAGAACCTGTGCTAGAGTCCCTTGAGACGTCTTCACATCACGCAGAAGCCGAGCGGGTACGTTTGTGTGTACAAAGCCCATCCCACAACCGATGTCAACACCCACCGCCTTGGGAATGATCACCTCCGAGCTGGCCAACACTCCCCCTATGGGCATTCCATAACCCGAATGCGTATCAGGCATGAGCGCAATGTGCCGAAAAGCAAAGGGAAGGTTCGACAGATTCATTGCCTGACGAAGGCATGTCGCATCGAGGTCTTCCACGCTGGACAACCATACCTTGATCGGTACAAGCTGCTCCTTTTCATCAAAGAGAATAAACATTCTTACCTCCCTTGAAGTGCCTCAAGATTGGCTAAAGTCAAGCCCAAGCTCTTAGCCATTTCTCGACCTTTCAAAATGCCTTGATCCACGTGACTCGGATAATGGGCATCGGAGTTCACAACAACAGTAATGTCATACCCCGCGGCTAACTCCCAAAATTGATACCAGGGATAGGCCGTACGTTCCCCTGTAGATGCTCTGACTCTGCGCTTAGCCAAGCCGTAACCGTTGATCTCCAGCGGAATTTTCAACTCTTCGGCAGCACTCAAAATCTCTTTCGATGCGGCCTCAGTGTTCTTATCCCAGTCCATATAGCACAGCCCGAACAAGTCCGGATGCGCTACAAATGCAAAGAGACCAGAACGCATCGACTCAATCAAAAAATCCGTGTAAGCAATGAGACGACTTGCGTCTGTGATATCACCATGACTGCTGAGCCAGCTTCGCCCATATGGGAAGAAATGACTGCCCAAAATGAGGTAATCAAAGCCATATTGACCCAAAAGAACGTCTTCAAAAAAGTTGTGGTACTCGGGAGCCCACTCACATTCCATTCCCTTTAGAATGATCAGATCCGTATACTTACTCTGCGCTTCTTCAATAGCTCGAACATAGGCCGGAAGTGCAGATAGTCCCATGCGCATATACAACCACCGATTATCAGGTAAGGGAGTATGATCACTTATCCCAAGAAGCGTAAATCCTTTATTTAACGCGGCCTCGGCATAGTCCGAAGCATCGCCGTCTGCATGGTTACAGCGAAATGTGTGTGTATGATAGTTCTTCACGATAAAACCTCCATTATAACAAAGGCACGTAGCCTTCCTACTACAACTCTACTACTATCTCAGGCAACAAGCAAGGTTTCCAAAGAACAACAAAGTCTTGCACCTGCGACATAACCAAAGGCAACATTCCGAAGAGGATAATATTCTATTGTAGTGGCATTCTCATTTAGGTACAATAAGTTGAAGATGAGGGAGGTCTTATCATGGCAAACCCTGAGTTTTTACTGAGGGTGGCAGTCCTTTGCGGGATTGTAGTACTCATTTCCTATATATATTGGCGTGTAAGCAAGCGCCTCTTGGGTCTTGTCCGTCTTAAATGCAGGAACATCCTGCTTGTACCGGTGTCGGGGCTCTTGGGCGTGGCCACAATGTTTCTCTTATTCTCTGTGTGGGTCTATCACGGATTTGGTTATCAACCGGATATCTACCGTCTTGGCGACCGAACAAGCAACAAAGTCGCCATTACCTTTGACGACGGACCTAGTGAAGAGTTTACGTTGCCCATTCTCGATATTCTCCGGGAACTCGATGCCCCAGCTACCTTCTTCATGGTAGGAAAACACGTAGAAAAATACCCCCATGTGGCCCAAAGAGTGGTGGAAGAAGGTCATACCGTCGGAAACCATACACAGAGCCATCGGAATTTACCAACGCTTTCCACCATCGAGCTGCAAAAAGAGGTTATGGAATCAACGGCCATTATTACTGAGGTTACGGGAGTCTACCCCGTCTTTGTACGTCCACCAAGGGGAATGTATGACGATCGTTTTCGTCGCCTGGCTAAGCTACTCGGGCAGGAAATCGTCCTTTGGTCTATCTCAACTCGAGACTGGCGATACGGAGTAACCCCGACCTATATCGAACGCTTTGTCGATGGCCGGGTGCGCGGCGGAGATATCATTCTATTTCATGATAGTGGTGCTTTGGTTAAGAGCGAAGGCGGCGATCGCAAGGCGACTGTCTTGTCGCTGGCGAATGTCATCGAGATTATTCGGGCCAAAGGATTAGAGATTGTGCCCCTTGACGAACTGCTCCATGGTGCGCCTCCAGAAGCGTTTCCACAAGTCGATCGTCCCGAATAAGAAAGGAGGGCGGCATGCATATCGAAAAAGGTTCTCCCCAAGATACCAGGGATATTGCCAGACTGTACTGCGCTGCATTTCCTGCCAGTGTCGAGCTTTTCTTTCGTGGGAAACCAAGAGAGAAACTCCTAGACCTCTTGGAGCTCACGTTCGACTTAATCTTTGCCTGGGGTGGCGAAGCACTTCTCGCCCGGAGTACAGAAGGAGCCGTCCTTGGATATTGCATGTACTTCTCTCCCCGAGGCCTTCTTTCTAGACGAAAGTGGGACAAGATGGTGGCAACTGCAGGTAGCATGATGGGGAAAGTTGGTCTGCTAGAAGCAGGAAGGCTACTACGCAATCAAGTCATGATGACGCTCTCAACTCGACACACAAAAAAAGTACCCGCACCTCGTTCTCAGGCGCGGATACTGTCCATAGCGATTGATCCTAGTTCCCAGGGCAAAGGAGTAGGCACGCTCCTCCTTCAGCGTGTACTTGAAAAACTCGAGCACCAAGGTGTCGTGTTGAATGTCCGCAAAGATAATCCCGCCGGTCGGAACCTCTATGCCAGAGCGGGTTTTCAAGAATGCGGATTCACTAGGGACCTATCCGGCGAATGGATCATGCTCTTTAAGGAACCAACGAGTTACTGATCACGATTACGACGGGCCATGCGCTCTAAGAGAAGCTTCCGTTTCTTGCTAATACGCGCCTTGACGTCCTGCGTCTTCTCATGATCCAGGTCGGCATCCACATAGTCACCGCCCTCAAGGCGCACTCGGAGCCACTGCCCTTCGCCACTACCAGGCGGTAACAGAACTACGGGCACATGAAGCTCACGTTCTCGATCTTCGAATAGTAACACTGCGGTACGTTCATCCACAATGCGATCGATCACAGCAGATGCAAACTGCTTGTTATTGATCCTCCATCACTCCTTTGACGTAGGCCAAACCTTGCTGTTTTATCTCTTCAATCCTCTGGGTGTCTAAGCCTGGAACCCACTTTAGATCATCAACGCTTCGCAAGGGAAGGGTTTCCCTAAGCTCCATGATGCTCGCGGCTCTTGCAGGACCAATGTGCAAGATGCGCTGTAAATCCTCAAGACCAGCACTATTTAGCTCTACGCCTTGCTCAGGGTCTGGATACTCTCCATTCTGAACCCCCACCTCAACGAGCTCAGCACCGCTCTCCGAATACACACTATAGTCCGTTCCATCCGTCCAAACGATGATCGTTCCATTGCGATCCGTTCCGTACATGGGAACCTCTACGATCGCCAGACGGTTGATGACTTCCTCATGCGGGTGCCCAAAAGAGTTGGGCTGCCCAGCAGAAAAGATGGCCACTTCTGGGCGCACGGCGAGTAGGAAGTCCATACTTGAGGATGTGCGCGAACCATGGTGACCAAGGGACAGAATCTCAGCTTCAAACACCAGATTGTCTGCCAGCATGTCTCTTTCGGTCCTGCGTTCGGCATCACCGGTAAAAAGAAAGGTCACATCGCCATACGTGGCGCGCACTACAACATTACTCCCATGAAGATTTGTAGTGATTGTACTTGGGTTGAGAACCTCCAAGTTCAATTCTCCGAAATTGAAGTGTTCTCCCCTGCGGGGTTCGTGATATCTGGCCTCCGACTCTAAGAGGGCATCCAAGAAGTCCTCAAAAAGCCAAGTGGCGTGCTCATATCCAGACAACCACACTTCAGCGACCTCAAATGTCTCCAAGACCGCCCTCCCCTGCCCTATATGATCTGCGTGGGGATGCGTGACAATAAAGAGATCGATGGTTTCCACATGCCATTTCTCCAAATGTTCGACGACATCATTTCTTCCCGAATCGCCTGCATCAATGAGAATTGTAAAGCCAGGCCCCTTGAGCAGAGTTGCTTCTGCCTGACCCACGTCGAGATAATAGACATATAAATCATCTCTGGCAAAAACAGTGCCCGTAGCCCCACTCACGAGGAGTAAGACGACCAGACACATACTCAGCCACTTTTTACCCATGAAATAACCTCGCCTTCCCTTGGCACATCGTAGTCTTCTTTGGTCTCATTCTATTCTCCTTCTGAAACAGCGACAAAACAAAGAGGTGGTCCAGGCATCTCCCTGGTACCACCTCGGTTGTGTACTTTTCTAGTGTTGAATCAGACGGGTCAAATAGTCACGCATCAGGGGAGCAGCCGTTTGACCTCCCACTCCTCCCTCTTCCACCAGAAGGGAGAAAGCGATCCTCTGACCATCGGGCAGCTCTGTATGTCCTGCAAACCAGGCATGCATGTCGCCACCTACCATTTCCGCCGTACCTGTCTTCCCATATACATTGACACCTGCGTCTCTTAGCGCGGTTCCCGTACCCTGCAGCACAACATCTTGCAGCATGCTATTGAGCTGGGCAACTGTCTCTGTCTTTAGAGCGAACGTGCCACCCGGTTGCTCCGTTTCTCTGATCAGATGAATCGGAGGTAGATACCCACCATTGGCCAAGACGCTAAAGATCTGCGCCATATGCAAGGGGGTCAAGAGTACCTGATCCTGCCCTATGGCCGACCAGGCTAGGGCCACTCTACTACGCCCCGGCGTTCCCACTTGCCCACGCATCATGGGAAGACCCAATTGATGCGCTTGGTCGAGACCAAAAAGGCGGAAGTACTGTTCCAAAGTAGACGCTCCTAAATCAAGCCCGACTTGGGCGATCGTCGTATTAATCGATTCGACCAAGGCCTTGTGCAGAGTGTGTTCACCGAAGACTTGCCTTTGATAGTTTCGAACAATATTCCCCTGAACTCCCAGCTCACCGTCATCTACAAAAACGCTTCCCGCCTCATACAAACCACTATCGAGAGCAGCAGCTACGGTGACGACCTTGAACACAGAACCCGGTGGATATAATCCCTGTAGGGCCCGATTAAACATGGGCAGCCGTTCATCACTGCTCAACTCCTGCCAGCGGCTTGTGCTGATTCCACCCACAAACTCGTTGGCATCATAGCTCGGTGTCGAGGCTAGGGCGAGAATGGCACCCGTTTGGGCATCAACGACAACCAGCGAGCCCTGGCGATCACCCAATACTTCGTGGGCCAGTTCTTGCATGCGGGTGTCGATCGTGAGTTCAACGTGTTCACCATCTATAGCGACCTTTTCTGATAAGAGCGTGCGCGAACCATTCACTTCCACAAAGAAGCGATAGCCGGGACGGCCACGCAGCGTGTCGTCGTAGCTTTGTTCAAGCCCTGATCTTCCCACTAGTTCTCCGCTCAGATACTCCCGTTCTGGATAGGCATCTATCATGTTCGAAGTGACTTCGCCAAGGTATCCTGTGATATGTGTCATAGTAGCACCTTCGGGATAGGATCGGGCATCCACCCTGCGAAAGAACACTCCTGGAATCGGACGCAGGATTGGGTCAACCCTCCTATACTCAGCCTCGGAGAGATTAGCTAAAGGTACAAACCAATGACCTTGCACCCCAGGTGCCTCGTACTGCCTACGAACGTAATCTGGCCTGAAACCCAGCTCGCTATGGAGTGCATCCAAGAGGGTCTCAGGATCGGTGATTCGATCGGGCTGAACGCCTACAGCAACGAGGCTTCCCTCACCAGCCAAAACCTGTCCCTTAGGGTCCAGGATCTGACCTCTTTTTGGCTCCTGCCGAGTTCTGGCATACTCTGCTTCGAATCCGTAGGTTGGCAGGGGCAAGTTGTCTTCCCACCGAACTTTCCAATCCTCAAAGATAGTCTCCCGCGTCATACGCAGGCTGGTCGCTATAGAGAGTGACTCAAAGAAGCGACTCTCGTAGGTCATAGCAACGTAAAAAACCGCATCTTTACTCTCTTTAGACAGGATTGAAAAGTCGGTCAGGGTAATGTCAGTAAGCCCGAAAGCTTGACCGAACCTGCGAAAAGCCTCCTTTAGCTCCGCGTCTGTGGGATGAGGCTCGGCCCCGAAACGCATGTCCAAACCGGAGAAATCCTGGGCTGCGATCTGCTGTAGGAAGCCTTCAGCCATATCCGTAGGATCTTTCTGCACATTATACCAGAGATAGGCGCCCCCTCCGAGCCCTAAAATCAAGAGTAGGATGACAATGACAAGTACAGGTTTTTTCATCTGTGTCTCTCCTCGCATTTCCGTCTTTGACGAGTCTAATACATCTTTCGACAACGAGATAAAAATGCTGGGATATTGTCAATCATTCCCTCCAGAAACTAGGAGTCAAAATCACAAGTAGTGTAAAGAGCTCCAACCGTCCAACGAGCATGAGAAAGGACAACAAGAGCTTGCTGAAGGGACTGAACATGGCGAAAGTCGCAGTTGGTCCCACATTTCCAAAACCTGGCCCAATATTACCCAACGTGGCAGCGACTGCACTCATGGAGCTAAAGGGATCCAGACCTTCGAGACTGATCAGTAAGGAACCTATAACAAAGACCGCAAGATACAGTAAGTAAAAACTGGTGACCCCTTGCACGACTTCTGATGATGCTACTCGTCCATTGATAATAATCGGAGTCATCGCCTGTGGATGCAGCGTCTTGGCAATCTCCCGTCTGACTACCTTGGCGGCGACCAACAAACGAATTACTTTCACACCGCCTGCTGTCGAACCAGCGCTTCCCCCAACAAACATAAGAAGAAACAGGACTCCCTTGCTAAATGACGGCCATCGGTCATAATCGGCGGTAGTATACCCCGTGGTAGTCATAATCGAGCTCACCTGAAACAAGGATTGCTTTATTGTCTCGCCCAGACTTTCGTACACCTTTCCATAGAGGCCTATGGAAACCAGGACCACCGCCACTAGTAGGATAGCCAGATACAGCCGAAACTCAGAGTTAACAGTTACCTGCTTAAAACGCCTCTGCCAAAGGTCGTAGTAGAGAGAAAAGTTCACACCTGACATAATCATACCTATGGCAACGGCATAGACGAGAAAGTTATTGGAGCCATATCGCATCAGGCTGTCGTTGTACACAGCCAATCCACCTGTACTGACAGTGCCAAATGCCAACACAAGACTGTCAAACAAAGACAAACCACTCCATCGGAAGACCAAGGACTGAACAATGGTTAGTGCTAAGTATATCGTGTACAGAATCTTGGTTGTAGCCACGATGCGGGGTGTAAACTTGTCCGGCGATGGCCCGGGACTTTCGGCCTTAAAGATCTGTAGTCCTCCCACGCCCAACGATGGCAAAATCGCCAGAGTTAAGACGAGGATCCCCATTCCTCCCAGCCAGTGGGCAAAGGACCGCCAAAATAAGACCCCTTTAGGCAGACTCTCAACATCAGGGATCACCGTAGAACCCGTTGTTGTTAGGCTTGAAGTTGCTTCGAAAAAGGCATCCGCTAGATTGGGTACACTTCCAGAAAGGACAAAGGGCAAAGCTGCAAAAAAGGATGTGAGTGTCCAGCCCAAGGTGACGATCAAGATAGCTTCTCGCGCTTTGAGACGTGAAGATTTGGACTTCACAATGGCGAGAAACAGACCAATCAAACCCATGATACCCATGGCTAGCAAAAAACCTAAAATGGCCCCCCGCTCCTGATAATAAACGGAAATGCCCAGGGGTATGGACAGAAATGCTGCTTCAATTAGAAGGAGATTTCCTAGGACCCTTGCCACCATTCCAAAGTTCATGCAGCCACCCCCTCTGTTTGGGATAAAAGAGCCTGTCTAAAGAGGAAATCTCGCTGTGCAGGCAAAAGGCGATTACTCGATCTTGGCTTTCAATCATCGAAGAACCATCAGGAATCAACACCTGTCCTTTCCGAACAATGGCCCCAATAATTAGGCCCTTGGGAATTTGAGCTTCGCTGAGTTTCTTTCCGATGATCGGCGCATCCTCGCGCACCACGATTTCTAAAGCCTCTGCTTGGCCGCCAAACATGAGCGATAACGAGGCAATCTGACCTCCCTGCACAAAGCGGACAATCTCACCGGCAGAAATCAAGACTGGATTCACCGCCCGATCAATACCAAGCTGCTCAATAATGGGAACAAAGTTGGAGCGACTTACTTTTGCAATAACTTTGGGCACGCCTTGTTGCTTGCCCAGTAAGGCCAGCATCAAGTTTTCTTCATCGTTACCGGTTAAGGAGACCAAGGCATCCATTTCAGCCAGGTTTTCATCTTGCAGAAGTTCCAAATCCGTACCATCACCACAAATAACCAAAACCCCTTTGAGACTTGCCGCCAAATAATTGCAGCGTTCCTCACTTTGCTCGATAATCTTCACAATCAAACCACTGGCCAGGAGGCGTTGGGCCAGATAAAACCCTGCCCTTCCTCCCCCTAGAATCATCACCCTTCGGGTAGTGTGTCGCTCACCGAGAAACGCCAATTCTTTTGTAAAGGACGTGACGGTCTCGCGGCGTCCGATCAAGTAAAGAGTATCCTGCTCTTGAAGTTCGGTAGCGCCCGAAGGAACAATGACTTGCCCGTCGCGATATACAGCGGCCACTAGAATCTGACCAAACACATCAACATCCTGCAGTTTCTGCCCCGCTAAGTGGGGCAAGGCCTGAACAGGTACGTCGAACAGACCCACCTTACCACTGGCAAACGACTCCATATGTGCGGTGTAGCCCCGTAGGATGTAGCGAGCGACATCCAGGGCTGTGTCATATTCGGGGTTGGTGATGAAATCCACGCCTAAGTTCTCTTTAAAGAACTCGATCTGATTCGCATATTCGGGGTTCCGCACCCGTGCCGCCACACGAGCGCATCCCAGGCTCTTGGCCGTCAGACAAATCAGAACATTGGTCTCATCACTGTCTGTAACTGCAACCACCAAATCGGTCTTCTTCATGTCCAGATCTTCCAGCAACTGCACTTGAACGCCATTGCCCTCAATGGCCAAGACGTCCACTCGGTTGACTACACGGGACAGGGCCGCCTGGTTCACATCGACGACCTTAATGTTGTTATCTTTGGTGGCTAACATTTCGGCCAATTTGTGGCCCAATTTTCCTATACCTACAATAACAATGTTCACAAGGGCTTACCTCCCTGGTATCCATCTCTTTTGGTGAACTGATCTGTGCCACTGATCACAAATGTGGGCAATTCACCTTGACGAGATCCTTAGTTTTATGCTATACTATAGACACATCGTTTTGGCATGTTGCTTACTCCGTGCTAAGACGCCACGATCTCCGAATATCATTACTTATGACAGCGGGGGAACCGGTTTTTCTGGGGTGAATCTTGCACTGAGCGTTCAGAGTGCAAGAGGGGCAACTTGGGTGTCCTAATCCGTCAGCTAACCTCGTAGGAGTACGCCAAGCGCATTGCTGTTTTTGCCTTACAAAAACAGCCGGCGCTTTTTTTGTTCCCGGGACTAGCTCCCGCTCCGATAGATTAGACCAAACTAGAAGGGGTTGAAAGTCAATGGCTGTCGAAAAACAAGCTACCATCGAAGATATCAAACACCATCTAGAGTCAAATCTGGGTAAGAGGGTGTTTATCCGAGCCAGCAAGGGACGCCGACGCTTCCTAGAATCTGAGGGTACCCTAGTAGAAACCTATCCAAAGCTGTTCGTCGTAGACTTAGATCAAACTGCTGTACGGCGTCGGTCGTATACGTACGCAGACGTACTAACGGAGAATGTTGAAGTAACCATCGATGATAAGCGAGTTGGCTCGAACCAAATCTCCTCTTAGTAGTAACTTCCTCCCACAGAAAGGACCAGGGTATGCCTCTGGTCCTTTCTTATTGTCATCGTACCAGTTCTCCTGCTGCCTCCCTGCGAAAACGATCGATGAAGGTCCTCACAAACTGATCTTTTTCATCAAAGAACGCCACAGACTCAGGATAATTCAGAAGGTCACGAACTCTCTCTGCATTCTCCACATACGAATCCCGGTAATACGCCAAGGTGTGTTCCACCGTTTCGCGGTGGTAGGAACTGTGCCAAAAGTTGAGCCAGATCTCTTGGCTACCAAAGTGGTCCAAAATGTCCGCGTCCTGCACGAGCTTAACATAGTAAGGATAGTCTTTCCTCTTCCTTAGCGTATGCGTTCCGACGATCTCCACAATCTGATTGAGTTCTTCCTCCGGGCAAACGTCGCACAGAATCTCCCGGGCAATCAGGGCTCCATATTCCCAGTGTGGCTCAATCCCTTTTCCCACATCATGAAACCACCCTCCCACCAAGATCACATCATCATGTTCCTCTCGGTTGGGATAGATTAACTCCCGTAGTTGCCCCGCTATTTTGCCAACTCTCTGTCCGTGAAAAAAGGCGTAACCTGGTTCACGCTCAGCGTGTGAGTGCCGTTTACCCATGCTTCGTCTTGCTCTCTCTTTGATCAAATCTAAATCCATCATCCGTTGGTCCTCCGCTAAGTCAGTCTACGCTACATATTCTAAGCTTCGCCGTCAAACCCTGTTCCTTCCGTAGATCAACTCACAAATAAATGGGTGCTTCATAGTCTAGTAGGGTGAATGCGGTGAAAGGAAGTGGTTCACATGACCCTAGCCCATCTTCGCCCTGGCGAAGTAGCCATCATCCAGGCGGTCAACACCAATGGTTTCCTACGGCAACGACTGCAGGACCTTGGCTTCTTACCAGGAACCCCTATCCAGGCGCGCTTTAGTAGCCCAAGTGGAGATCCTGTGGCCTACATGGTGCGCGGTACAGTATTCGCCCTTCGCCGCGATACGGCGGCACAAGTTCTAGTCGATCCGGTGGGGAGGTCCTCTTCATGAACCAGAGTCCATCGCACTTAGTGGCTCTAGCAGGAAACCCCAACACAGGCAAGAGCACAGTCTTCAACAAGCTGACAGGACTAAGACAGCATACAGGCAACTGGCCTGGCAAAACCGTCCTTCTCGCTCAAGGAAGTTACAGTTACCATGGACATACATACCAGATCTGTGATCTGCCTGGTACGTACTCACTTCTCGCGTCTTCTCCGGAAGAAGAGGTTGCCCGGGACTTTCTCTGCTCTGAAAAACCCCGTGTTACAGTCGTTGTCGTTGATGCCACATCCCTGGAGAGAAACCTGCATCTTGTCTTGCAGATCCTGCAGCTCACTCCACATGTGATCCTATGTCTCAATCTTATGGACGAAGCGCAGCGCCGAGGTATTCGCCTTGACCTGCACGGGCTGGAAGATGAACTCGGGGTCCCCATTATACCCACGACAGCGACGACGGGTGACGGATTGCCCGCCTTGAAAGACGCCATCGCACGCATGGCCAACGGGACTCTTCGATCGCACCCACAGCCGCTAGAAATTGATCCAGAAGATCCCTGTGCATCGCTCTACAAGCATGCCGAGCAGATTGTTGACCGAGTCGTACTGACATCGGAACAAGGTTGTGTTCTCACAGAGCGCCTCGACAGAGTTGTCACGTCACGCCTTCTCAGCTTGCCCGTCATGCTTGGGTTTTTGGCCTCGGTTCTATGGATCACGATTGTCGGGGCAAACTACCCCTCGGAGCTTCTGGCCGGTCTTTTTTCTCGAGCGGAAGACCTCTTAACAGCGCTTTTTATGCAAATAGGCAGCCCATCATGGCTCCACGGAGCATTAATTCTGGGCATGTTCAGGGGGCTCGCCTGGGTTGTGTCGGTCATGCTCCCGCCGATGGCCATCTTTTTTCCCTTATTCACCCTCTTGGAGGACTTCGGATACTTACCCCGCCTAGCCTTCAATCTTGATCGCTTGTTCCAAAAGGCCGGAGCCCATGGCAAACAGTCCTTGACCATGGCCATGGGACTTGGCTGTAACGCGGCCGGAGTCATTGCCGCTCGGATTATTGACTCACCACGGGAACAACTCCTTGCGATTTTGACCAACAGTTTTGTCCCCTGCAATGGGCGATTCCCCATGCTGATTGTGATGGGAACGATTGTCGCGGGTACGGTTGCCGGTGTGCAGGGAGGGAGTCTCTCCGCTGCTTTCGTGGTTCTAGGAGCACTTTTGATAAGCGTATTGGCGACACTCGTCGTCTCCAAACTCTTGACCACGACGCTCCTGCGAGGTGAACCATCCTTTTTCATTTTGGAACTTCCGCCCTACCGTCGCCCCCAAATCAGAACAGTCCTCGTGCGTTCATTTCTAGACCGCACGTTGACAGTACTTTGGAGAGCGGTGATCGTGGCTGCACCTTGTGGTCTCGTGACCTGGATCTTGGCGAACGTAACCGTTTTTGACTCTACGCTCTTTGCCCATCTGTCACTCTGGCTCGATCCGTTAGGGCGGATCATGGGACTTGATGGGATGATCCTCCTGGGTTTTCTACTAGGGTTGCCTGCCAATGAAATCGTGATTCCCATTATCTTTATGGGTTATCTCTCCCAGGGAACCCTGATGGAAGTCCAGGGTCTAGCGGCCATTCGCGACATCCTTTTGGACAATGGCTGGACCTACGTCACCGCCTTAAACTTCATGGTTTTCACCCTGTTCCACTGGCCCTGCGCCACGACCCTTCTCACGATCAAGAAGGAAACACGAAGCCTAAAGTGGACATTGGCCTCCGCTCTTCTCCCCACTACTCTTGGTGTCATAATTTGCACTATTCTTACGAAAATCGTAAGCGTGATCGGAGTATGAGACTGCCCCGAAGGCGAATCTTTTCCCCCTGTTAATTATTTGACGTTCGCAATCAGAAAGGTGTATAATTGGGAAGGAATCTTCCGGCTAATCGAGAAGGAATTCCCAAAGAAAAAATGCCTGTCCTTGTGACCACCCTCACAATTTTTGGAAGGTGTACCACAGGAGGGTGCATTTTGGTGTGCCACAGGCTTTATTTTCAATTCTATTTAAGGGGGAATAGTGAACTTATGCGCAAGATGACTGTTAATGGAAACTTCGCAGCTGCCCACGTGGCGTATGCCTTTAGTGACGTAGCCGCGATTTATCCCATTACTCCATCGTCCGACATGGGTGAGTTCTGTGATGAATGGGCTGCCCATGGACAAAAGAACATTTTTGGACGTCCTGTACGTGTAGCAGAGCTGCAATCTGAAGCAGGAGCGGCCGGAGCAGTGCATGGCTCTCTAGTAAGCGGGGCATTCACCTCTACATTTACCGCTTCACAAGGTTTGCTTCTTATGATTCCAAACATGTACAAGATATCCGGTGAACTTCTACCGGCTGTTTTCCATGTGTCGGCTCGTTCTGTGGCTGCCCACGCTCTATCGATTTTTGGTGACCACTCTGACGTAATGGCCGCCCGGCAAACCGGTTTTGCCTTACTGGCCTCCGCTTCGGTCCAAGAAGCTATGGACCTGGCACTCGTTGCACACCTAGCCACCCTCAAGAGCAGTGTGCCCTTCGTCCATTTCTTTGATGGTTTCAGAACGTCGCATGAATACCAAAAGATTGATGTCATCGACTATGACGAAATGGCTAAGCTCATTGACAAGGATGCCATTGCCAGATTTAGAGCCCGTGCTATGAATCCTGAGCATCCCAACCAGAGGGGAACCGCCCAGAACCCTGATATCTACTTCCAGGGTCGCGAAGCTGCCAACCCCTACTACCTAGCTGTACCTGAGATCGTCGTCGACGTAATGAAGCAAGTTGGCGAGTTAACAGGTCGTTCGTACAAACCATTTGATTATGTTGGAGCCAAAGATGCTGAACACGTCATCGTTTCCATGGGTTCTAGCAACGATACAATCGAAGAGACAGTCAACTACCTCAACGCCCAAGGCGCCAAGTTAGGTCTAGTTAAAGTCCGTCTCTATCGCCCATTCTCTGCTAAACACTTTGTAGATGTGATTCCTGCCACGGTCAAACGTGTTGCTGTCTTAGACCGCTGCAAGGAGCCCGGTTCCTTAGGTGAACCCTTGTACCTTGATGTACAATCGGCACTCGTTGAGACCGGTCGCGGCCATATCGAGGTCGTTGGCGGACGTTATGGCCTCAGCTCGAAACAGTTTACACCTGCTATGGTTAAGGCTGTCTTTGAGAACCTGGCCAGCGCAACTCCAAAGAACCATTTCACCGTCGGTATTAATGATGATGTTACCCACACCTCGTTAGACGTTAAGGAAGACTTGGACATTGCACCTAAGGGACTCTTTAGTGCTAAGTTCTATGGTCTTGGTTCTGACGGAACCGTGGGCGCTAACCAAAACAGCATCAAGATTATCGGTGACGAAACAGACATGTATGCCCAAGGCTATTTTGAGTATGACTCCAAGAAGTCCGGTGGTATCACGATTTCTCACCTACGCTTTGGTCATACTCCGATCAAGGCACCATACCTGGTCAGCCAGCCTGATCTTGTGGCATGCCACAACCCCTCTTATGTAACTCGTTATGACATGTTAGAGGGTATCAAAGAAGGTGGCGTCTTCTTACTCAACTCACCTTGGAGTATCGAGGAGATGGAAACAGAACTTCCAGCCTCCCTCAAGAGAACCATTGCCGAGAAGAAGCTCCGCTTCTACAACATTGATGCTGTAAAGATCGCAGCAGAGATCGGTCTAGGCGGCCGCATTAACACCATTTTGCAGGCTTCCTTCTTCCAGATTGCCGATGTTATCCCAGCTGCTGATGCTTTGCGCTACATCAAAGAAGCTATCTTTAAGACCTATGGCGATAAAGGCGACAAGATCGTCAACATGAACTACGCCGCTGTAGACAGTGCCACATCGCACTTGGTTAAAGTCGAATACCCAGCAAGCTGGGCTACCGCAACAGAAGCAGCCGCAGCTGTGGAAGCCACCACTCCTTATGTGGACAATATTGTGCGTCCAGTGCAGTCTCTGAAGGGTAATGACTTACCTGTGAGCACCTTTAGTGCTGACGGAACCGTTCCTACTGGAACCACTGCCTATGAGAAACGCGGAATTGCCATTAATGTTCCAAACTGGATTGCTGAAAACTGCATCCAGTGTAACCAATGCTCGTTTGTCTGCCCCCATGCTGTAATCAGGCCTTTCCTGGCAACAGAAGAAGACCTGAAGGATGCACCGGCCGAGTTCAAGACGCTCAAGGGTGTAGGGCGCGAACTGGCAGACTTACAGTACAGAATTCAAATTTCTCCGCTGGATTGTACTGGATGCGGAAACTGCGCCCAGGTATGTCCTGCCAAGGAAAAAGCTCTTGTTATGGAGCCCCTGGTCAACCATGCTGAAGTACAGGATCGCAACTGGAATTTCGCGATGAGCCTGCCTAACCGCGGCACACACATTGAACCGAGCAATGTTAAGGCTAGCCAGTTCAAACAGCCACTCTTTGAGTTCTCGGGTGCATGTGCCGGTTGTGGCGAAACAGCCTACATTAAACTGGCAACACAGCTCTTCGGCGATCGCATGTTGATTGCCAACGCCACAGGTTGCTCCTCGATTTACGGAGGAAGTGCTCCTACCTGTCCTTACACCATGAATGAGTTTGGACATGGACCAGCTTGGGCCAACTCCCTCTTTGAGGATAACGCAGAATTCGGTTATGGTATGAGTCTAGCTCAGGAAGCCCGCAGAAGTCAGCTTGCTGACATGATGGCAGGTCTACTTGACCAGAATATCCCCGCCGAACTCAAAGAAGCGCTCAAACTCTGGATTGACAACCTGAACGACGCTGAGATCACCAAGTCGGCTGCAGCAACAATCACAGAACTTCTCCCTGCAGCTATCGACCAGACCACCGGTGACTTGCGGGATGTTCTCCAAGCTATCTTGGATAACTCCGACATTCTTGTGAAGAAATCCGTGTGGATCATTGGTGGAGACGGCTGGGCCTATGACATTGGCTACGGTGGTTTGGACCATGTTCTCGCCTCTGGCGCTGATGTAAACGTGCTTGTACTTGACACCGAGGTCTATTCTAACACGGGCGGTCAAGCGTCCAAGTCTACTCCAACCGGAGCAGTCGCTAAGTTTGCCACCGCTGGTAAGCGCACACGCAAGAAGGACCTAGGCATGATGGCCATGTCGTATGGCTATGTCTACGTAGCCACGGTCGCCATGGGTGCCAACCGCAACCAGCTCATGAAAGCTATGATCGAGGCCGAAAGCTATGAAGGACCATCCTTGATCATTGCCTACTCGCCATGTATCAACCATGGTATTGACATGAGCCTAAGCGTCGAAGAGAGCAAACAGGCTGTAGAGTGCGGCTACTGGAACCTCTATCGCTTCGATCCTCGTAGAGAGGCCGCAGGAGAGAATCCATTTGTTCTAGACTCCAAGGAGCCTGACTACGACAAGTTCCGTGCCTACTTGAAGAATCAAGTTCGCTACTCTCGCTTGGCTCGCCAGTTCCCAGAAGCAGCTGAGGAACTCTACGCACAAGCAGAAGAAGACGTAAGACGCCGTTACAACGGTTACAAGAGACTTGCGGAAGTATAAGAATACTCCCATAGTGTAGGAAAGCAGCCCCTAGGGGCTGCTTTTTTAGGCAAAGACATGATCACCGATCTGCAATTTGACCTTGAGGGTCCACACCCAGCTCGACGCCGGCACTTTGCGTGGATTCCAGAAAAATACGGAGCCGTCGGTAGGGTCAATGCCTGCCCTTGCCTCCATGACGGCCAGGTAAGCAAGGTTGTCAGGGGTTTGGTTGATCGCTCCATTGGCGACAGGTTCAAACTGACGGGGCTGATAAATGACCTCCCTTACCGTATCCGGAAAACCTGGATGCTCCAAGCGGTTGAGCACCACTGCAGCAACCGCAATTTGTCCTTCGAAGGGTTCGCCCCTGGCTTCGGCAAAAACGAGACGCGCCAGAAGGGCAATATCCTCCAAGTCTTGGTGGGAGTACTCATCTTCTGGCAAGACGAACCCGCCTTCGACCGATGGGAGAATGGGCGTGGAGCTTACAGGAGTATCCATCACTTCATCTTGAGGTTCAGGCTGGGGCGTAATTTGGGGTATTAAAAGCCTTTGCCCAGGCAAAATGAGATCGCTGCCGAGCTCGTTCGCCAGACGCAAGGATTCCAAACTTACTTGGTACTGGTTGGCTATGCTCCACAGAGTCTCCCCTGCTTTGACCACATGAATAAGGGTCATGTCGTTCCTCCCTTCCATTAGGATTGTCTACGCAACTAGCATATGCAGGTACGAACTACGCTGCGACTCCACCGTCTTGAAGGAACGAGCCTATGTTTGTCAAAGTATACAGCATACCAAATATAGCAAGGAAAAGGAGGATGCATGTGACTACACCGCATAATGCTGCAAAACCTGGCGATATCGCCAAAACGGTGCTCATGCCTGGCGATCCACTACGAGCCAAGTTTGTAGCGGATACCTATCTTGAAGATGTAAAATGTTATAACGAGGTTCGGGGAATGTACGGTTTTACCGGGCTTTATAAAGGTAAACCCGTCTCCGTGCAGGGTCATGGCATGGGAATGCCTTCCATTGGAATTTACACCTATGAACTGTATAATATGTATGATGTAGATAACATCATTCGTATTGGCTCAGCCGGAGCCATTCGTGAGGACGTCAAGATCATGGACATGGTTTTTGGAATGGGCGCCTGCACTGATTCAAACTACGCCTATCAATATGGGCTACCAGGAACCTATGCTCCCATCGCCACCTACGAACTCCTCGAGAAAGCAGTTCACATTGCCCGGCAAAAGGACCAAACGTTCTTTGTGGGCAATATCTTATCGGCCGACATATTCTATAACCCACTTGGCAGTGCAGCCTGGAAGGAAATGGGCGTGTTAGCTGTCGAGATGGAAGCTGCTGCTTTGTACATGAATGCAGCGAAGGCCAAAAAGAATGCTCTGTGTATGCTTACCATTTCCGATGAGCTACATAGTGGTAAGGAACTACCGGCCCATGAGCGTCAGGTGAGCTTCACTAAGATGATGGAAATCGCTTTGGAGCTTGCAATCAGTCTCTAACCCAACCCCCTTGGGTTGGGTTTTGCTCACCGACAAACAGCCATACGAACTCATATTCATACGTTGTTGGAGGTTCCCATGAAAAAACCATTTGTCGATGCTAACAAACTACGCCAAATTGTCGCTGAGCACCCTACTCCCTTTCACCTCTATGATGAACGGGGAATTCGCGAAAACGCCCGTCTGCTTCATCGCGCCTTTGCCTGGAACCCAGGTTTCAAAGAGTACTTTGCAGTCAAAGCAACGCCGAACCCTGCAATCTTGAACATTCTGAGAGAAGAAGGCTGCGGAGTGGACTGCGCAACATACACGGAGCTTTTGCTCGCGGAGGCACTGGGGTTTGAAGGTCAGGAGATCATGTTTTCATCGAATATGACACCCCTTGAAGACTTTCAGTTTGCTCACAAGCTTGGAGCTATCATCAATCTTGATGACTTTACGGATGTAGACTATATCAAGAAGCTCTCCAGCATTCCACAGAAGGTCTGCTTGCGCTATAACCCAGGGGGGAACTTTTCCATCAGCAATGAAATCATGGATACCCCCGGTGAAGCCAAGTACGGCATGACGCGGTCGCAGCTCAAAGCGGCCATCGAGCAACTGTTAGACATGGGTGTTCGCAAGTTCGGTCTTCATGCCTTCTTGACCAGCAACACCCGGGCAAACGACTACTACCCCACCTTGGCCAGAATCCTCTTTGAGCTGGTTCGAGATCTCCACACAGAGACGGGAGCCCACTTTTCTTTTGTGAACCTATCGGGTGGCATCGGTGTTCCCTACCATCCCAGCGAAGAGCCGGTGGACATTATGGCAGTGGGCAAAGGCGTTGAGGAAGCCTTTAACGCAGTGCTCGTACCAGCGGGATTGGGACATCTGTCCATCGCCGCAGAGCTTGGTCGCTTCATGCTCGCTCCCTATGGTCATCTGATTGCGACGGCAATTCGACGGAAAAACACCTATAAGCACTATATTGGTCTTGATGCCTCAGCGGCCAATCTCATGCGTCCGGCCATGTATGGTTCGTACCACCACATAACGATCGCTGGTAAAGAAAACGATCCCCATGATCATCTCTACGATGTCGTGGGCGGTTTGTGCGAAAACAACGATAAGTTCGCCGTCAACCGACATCTACCTGAGATAGAACTAGGGGATCTGGTCATCATTCATGATACAGGTGCCCACGGTTTTTCCATGGGTTATAACTACAATGGGAAACTGCGCTCAGCAGAAGTCTTGCTTAAGGCTGACGGGAGCACAGAACTCATTCGACGCGCAGAGACGCCAGAAGACTATTTTGCGACTCTGAACTTGCCGGTACGCTCAGCGCGACTTTAGTTTATCCTGAAACTGCTTGCGAAACTTAACCACCTTCGGGGCTATGACCATCTTGCAGTAGCCCTGCTGGCTGTTCTGGGCGTAGTAGTCATGATGATAGTCCTCGGCGGGATAGAAAACGGTGAGCTCTGTCAGTTCCGTAACGATGGGGTCATCCCATAGTTCGGCCATACGGGTCATAACCTCTTGGGCGATCTCTCGTTCTTCGGGAGTCTCATAGAAGATCACGGAACGATACTGGGAGCCAATATCTCCACCCTGCCTGTTTAGGGTTGTAGGGTCATGGATACTGAAAAAGACCTCCAAGAGCTCCTTATAGGTGATTACGTCACCATCATAGGTGATCTGAATGACTTCGGCGTGACCTGTTTCGTTCGTGCACACCTGCTTATAGGTGGGATTTTCTACATTCCCCCCACTATAACCAGGGACAACGCTAATTACGCCCGCCAAGTCAGTGAAAATCGCTTCTAGGCACCAAAAACATCCGCCACCGAGCGTGGCCTTCAAGTGATTCATGGTTCTCGTCCCTTCAAATTATTGTCAAGAAAAGGTGATCGCTTGGATTCTATCTATAGATATCCCCACTACTATGAAATAGCGTATTCATACCGAAATATCCCTGCAGAAGTGGATGTCATGGAAGAAGCCATCCGCAAATATTCCAAGATTCCCGTACATACCGTTTTGGAACTAGCCTGCGGAAACAGTCCCCATATGGTGGAACTCGCTACACGCGGCTATGAATACTGTGGTCTAGACTTAAATCCGACCATGATTGAGTTTGCCCAAAACAAGGCGTCAGCACATAATCTTGATGTACGGTTCTACCTGGCCAACTTCATCGACTTTAGGCTCGAAGGGCCCAAGGACTTCATCTACATTATGCTCGGTTCACTTTACGTCAACAATGCAGACGAGCTCGTCAGCCATTTTTCCAATGTTTATAAGGCCCTCAAGCCGGGAGGCCTTTACTTTCTCGATTGGTGCATTGACTTTTCTCCCCTCGACAACAGCGAGGATAGCTGGGTCATGCGCCGTGACGGCATAACCGTCTCCACTCGTTATACGACACGCCTGCGTAATGCCGCAGAACAGCTCTATGAAGAGAACATTCTCTTTACTATTCGAGATCGGGGTAGACAGCAAAAACTGCTGCATACGGGCATCCGGCGTGCTATTTTCCCCCAGGAGTTCGTGTTAGCCGCCACAAAACTGAACGATTTTGAACTCTTGGGATGGTGGAATGACTGGAACTGGAATCGGCCCCTTGGAGAAGGACGGGGCGAAATCATCCGCCCCATCACTATCCTACGTAAGATCTAACCTTTGCTAAGCTCATAAATAGCCAGGACATCCTTCTTCGCCAGAGGCATAAAGCTTCCTAGTGTCACGGTGTCTCCCGCTGTCGCCATATCGGCCATCTCGGCAAGACGGTCGGGGGCAATGCCCGCTTCGGCCAAGGTGGTCGGCAGTCCAATACGGTGGAAGAAGTCTTCCAGGCGTCGGATTCCTTCCAGCACAGTGCGCTCTGGGTTGTGGAAGTCCTGTTCCACGTTAAAGACACGAACAGCAAACTGCACAAAGCGATTAACATCTTGTTTGTACACATACTTCATCCAGGCAGGGAAAACGATGGCAAGTCCAGCACCGTGCGCGATGTCATACAAGGCACTCAGTTGATGCTCAATGTTGTGCGATGCCCAGTCTTCGCTCCTGCCTACGCCCAAAATGTCATTGTGGGCGAATGTTCCAGCCCACATGATATTGGCTCTGGGTCCGTAGTTCTCCGGTTCAGCAATAGCCTTCGGTGCCTCCTGAATGATGCTACGCAGGGCAGCCTCGCACATGTGATCGCCGAAGCCAACGTCTGGTTCCCTCGTGAAGTACCGCTCCATAATATGGGCCATCATGTCCGCTACACCGCAAGCGGTCTGGTACGCTGGCAGAGAAAACGTTAACTCGGGATTCATCAGGGCGAACTTAGGCCGCAAGAGGATCGAACCAAAGCCGACCTTCTGCAAGCCATCCTCGTTAGTGATCACCGTGCTAGGGCTTGATTCACTACCTGCGGCTGGAATGGTCAGAACAACACCAATGGGTAGACTCTCTTTTAGTTTTGCTTTGCCGGCATAAAAGTCCCACACATCGCCCTCATAAGGCACACCCATGGCAATGGCTTTCGCGGAATCAATGGCGCTTCCTCCACCGACAGCGAGAATCAAATCGATCCGCTCCTTACGGGCAAGCTCGATACCTTCCTTGACCAGGCTCAATCTGGGATTGGGCTGCGCTCCACCTAACTCCACAATCTCTAAACCAGCCTCTTGAAGCGATGCTACGACACGGCCCTTCAGACCACTCTTGACGATATGCCCTCCGCCATAGTGCAGCAGCACCTTCTTACCCCAAACTGCAGCTTCTTTACCAACCTGTTCCTCGACGCCACGACCAAAGATGATCTTCGTCGTGTTTGAAAACGTAAAGTCAAGCATAAACTCCCTCCTCACTTAGATGTCTGAGTTATCTTTTGTGAACTGCACAATCTCTTGAACGTAACCAAAAGCTACCGCCGTTACAGTGTCAGCTCCGCCGTAATACAAGGCTAGGCGACCTGTTTCACTGTCTACTAAAGCTGCACATGGGAATGCCACGTTAGGAACATCACCCACGCATTCATAATAGGTCTGCGGTGACAAGATGTATGGTTTGGTCCGAGCCACCACTTTCCAGGGTTGATCGAGATCCAGTAAAGCGGCCCCCACACTGTAGACAAAACCATTGCAGGACGTCAAAACACCATGATAGATCATCAGCCATCCTTCGGACGTCTCGATGGGGATGGGACCCGCCCCGATTTTCGTGGACTGCCAGCCCACCGTTGTGCTCATCACATGGCGGTGTTTACCCCAATAGGTCATGTCGGGACTTTCACTGTAAAAGATGTCGCCAAATGGCGTATGTCCATTGTCGCTCGGTCTGGAAACCATGGCAAAGTTGCCGTTGATCTTCCGCGGGAAAAGCACGCCGTTGCGATTAAACGGCAGAAATGCGTTTTCCAACTGATAAAAGGTTTCGAAGTCCTCTGTGTAGCCTACTCCAATGGTGGGACCGTGATAACCATTACACCAGGTAACATAGTAGCGATCCTCGATCCAAACAACTCTAGGATCATAACCATAGACAAAGTTGCCGATTTCCTCGTCATTACAGACGAACTTGATGGGTTCATGCTCGATTGTCCAGCTTAGGGCATCCTTGCTTCGGCCGGAATGAATGCGCATTTCACGCGCTTTGTTGTCCACGCGAAACACACCGCGAAATTCGTCGCCATAGGGAACTACGGCACTATTGAATATGCTGTTCGAGCAGGGAATCAAGTCCCGAGGAATAACAGGGTTCTGCGAATACCGCCACAGCACGTCGCTATTCCCCGCCGGACGATCCTCCCAAGGTATGTTCGGTAGCTTCTGACCCACAATCTTCAAACTCATTTTCATCCCTCCATAGACACTTAGAGTTTCTCAGGCTCAGGATACTCGATCCCGAATGTATCCACTGTTACCCTTTCTATCCGTTGATCTTCAAGCGGCTTATCCATCCTGTCACGGGGAACGGATACGATGGAATCCGCCACTTCCATTCCCTCTATAACCTGCCCAAACGCAGCATAGGCTCCATCCAAATGAGGAGAATCAGCCACCATAATGAAGAACTGGGACCCGGCCGAGTCGGGCCAATTGGTGCGAGCCATAGAGATCACTCCGCGGCTATGCTTGAGATCATTTCGAAATCCATTTTGCGTAAACTCACCCTTAATGCTATAACCCGGTCCACCAGCACCGGTTCCGGAAGGATCTCCTCCCTGGATCATAAACCCAGGAATGACCCGGTGAAACCTTACCCCATCATAGTACCCCTGCTGGACCAGTGCGATGAAGTTGCTTACCGTGTTGGGAGCTATCCCTGGAAACAGCTCAATTTTGATGGTCCCCCGGTCACCAAAATCCATGGTTACGATAGGATTCTGGGTCGTCACTTCTTCAGCATAGACCCGACATGGGTGCACCAAAAGGGCCACTGCTAGTGCAATTACGACAAACACGAGATATCCATAATCCATTGCATCATCCTCCATCTTCTTTCAATGAACTCATTATACCACACTTCCCAGGCAGGAACTGCCAAGGATAAGTAGAAACTGTGTCGGAAAGGAGTGAGCGACTGTATGTGGAAAGAACACTATCGGGTGGGGTCCGATTTGATCGATACCCAGCACCAGGAACTCTTTAAGCGAGTATCAAGTTTTATCCGGGTCGTGCAAGGAGATGGCCCTTGGGTTGAAAGGCTCGCGCAAGTGCAAGAAACCCTGGTTTTCATGCAGCACTATGTAGTCATCCACTTTGCCGACGAAGAGAAGCTGCAAGCAGAAATCGGCTACCCCGAACTGGAAAGACACAGAAAGATTCACGACGACTTCAAAGCAGAAATTCAAGCTTTTGCCCAGACGGTAGAACGTGAGGGTTTTGATGAAGAGAAAGTACAGGAATTCAGTGCCAAGGTGATGACGTGGCTCATTATGCACGTAGGTAGAGAAGATCAAAAGATTGGTGAGTTCCTGCGTTCGCAAGGAGGTCACAAATGAGAGTAGAGTACATAAATCCCTTTTATCAAGCAACCTTAGATGTATTTCGCGTCATGCTCAGTCTCGAACCAAAAAGAGGGACCCTGAAGGCCGTGGAGGAACTTGTTCCTGTAAGCGAGGCCAATGTAGGAATAGGTGTTACAGGCGATTTACGGGGATCACTGCTTTATAGTTTCCCTAAAGCTATGGCTCTTGAAATGGTTCACATTATGTCGGGCATGCGTATGACCAAGCTTGATGCATTTGTTACTTCTGCGTTGAGCGAAGTGGCAAACATCATCAGTGGCAATGCCTTGACCTATCTCTCGAAGAACGCTCTGGTCTGTGACATTTCGCCGCCACAAGCATTTATCGGTAGTGAGGGCACCCTCTCCATGTCAACGGAGAAGGCTATCGTCCTTCCACTTATAACCGATATAGGCACACTAGAAGTAAGTATCTCCTTACATGGCAAATAAAAAAACGCCCGGTCAGGCAAAACCGTTCGCCTGAATCGGGCATTTTTCTACCTTTAGAACGAGCCGCTTCCGAAGGTTATGGCCGCAAACACCGTTGTGCTACGTTCAAGAGACCCAAATTCCGTAGTTGGATCACCATAGTTGAAAGCGACACCTACACTTGGAGAAATCTTGCTCAAGGAAGGCAGACTGAGTGTTGTCTGCACGATACCTGACTTGTCAGAAAGATTGGCGTTGACGAAGGTCGACAACGACAGTTTCGTATTCAGCAGATTGCTCCACCCTACCATAGCGGCTAAGTAATGACGCCCAGTGGAAGTCAGGTCAGAGGCATTGACGTTCAGCTTGGCCAGGGCCTCCTGTGCGATCTTCTTCATTGGATCGTCTGTCTGTGCCATCATGAGTAAGGTCGCGTAGTATTCCTTGAAGGACTGTATATCCTCCTGGTTCTGATAACCCTCGCCGTTGAAGTAATACTGACCGGCTAGCGTTAGGTTAAAGAGCCCATCGGGATCCTTATGGCTATATCTGGCCCCTGCTGTGGCGTGAAAGAAAAGCTGATCACGTTTGTATACAGGATAGTCCATCGTGGTTCCAGTTACAAACCCCTTGTCTGACCCCTTGCTGACCACCGCTTCACCGAAAACGGCCAAATTGCCTAAAGACGAAGAGACGGTGGCCATCGCCCTTGGTGCCTTATCCTTTTGATAAAACGCGCCAAGTCCAACTTCGGTTCCGCCAATGACAAACTCCATCTTCGGAGCCAGGGCGACTTTGTCAAGGGCGTCTACGCCGTCAAGAATGGTGTAGAGATAATAGTTTGTGCTACCCTTAGGGTAATGTACCTTCAGCGCTACCGGACCTTCGAGGTCGAGATCGGGATCCATGGGATCGATGCGTCCAATACTGATGACATCGGCCGGGCTATAAAAATAACCCACGCCCCATTTCACATTCTGCTTTCCGCCTCTAAAGAACACTTTGTTGTCGTAGTTAAAGTCGGAGAAAAGCTCTTCCAGGCGAAGTTTCAATGGATCCTTGTTGGTGCCATCTTCACCTATCGTCTTGCTTACTGCGTAGTTCAGACCAACTTTTCCAAAAACCCGAAAGTTTGGATCTGGCCTGGCATCCAAGTAGACTTGTCCGCCTAGTGAGGTGCCAAACATGTCTCCTACTTTAGAACTCCCCACAAACCTTCTGCTGGCATTAACAGCTAGACGATAGTTACCCCCTACATCCCAACCATCCTGTACCAGGAGGGCTTCCTCAGGAGCTATCGTTTTCTCTTCTTCTTCAAGTTCTACAAACAAGTCATCACCAAAGAGATCGTCAAAATCCATGGCCCACACGGTACTATTCAAAGCGAAGAGAAGTACGAGTACACTCAGGAAAATCGTCGTTTTGCGCATGTTCTACCTCCTAACGGTTCACTCGTTCAATATAGGCCTTGGTAAAGACGTGATCAGGAATGTCGCTGACGGAGATCTCGCTGACGGAGATCTGGGTCTTGTTCCCGGGTACAAGCTCGTCAATGAAGACCATCTGCACAGGCATGACCACATCTCCAACCTTTGTGTACTTAGGGAACAAGCCAGTGCGCATCAGCCGATACGTTAAGCTGTACTCCTCGGTCCTTAACACCAGATCCGAGTCTTTGGTCACCCACAGTTTAACGAAAGGAAAGGGGACAGTATCATCCACAGCCTTCAGGTCAATAATGTACACCTCAAAGTTACCTAGGGTACCTTCCAGATAACCCTCCACTTCGTAGGACGAAGAGTAACTGTTGGATCCGAAGTCCGCATTACGAGCATCCGAGTCCTGGAAGTTCTCCTTGAGCGAGGTATGTGCAAATTGGCGGCTGGAAGGATCGTAGAACCACAAGTTGTCCCCCTCTAGCAGGTACCCTTGTCCCTTCTCCGTGACAGGTTCCTGGATCAAGAGCAGGAAACGCTCGCCATCATCACGCCTAAACTGGCGTACCACCATCTTCTCAATACCCTTTTCCACATCTTCCACGACCATGGTCAAGACCGATGAAAAATCGGTGTTATCAAAACGCGACTGCGCATCAAGACGCTCCAGTATTGCCTCAATATGACTAAAGTCCTGGGCCTGGGCTGGCAGTCCCGTCACAAGAACGCACAGCACTAAAGCTACAACAACAGACATCATGTTCTTCATCGAAAGACCCCCTATGTGTGAGAACTGAGTGCCTTCATGGGCGACATTCGAGCTGCAGCCCGTGCAGGCCAGTATGCGGCAAGCAAGCTGATCAAAACTACAATGGCTGTGTTACCGATAACGCTGGCCATGGACACATCAAAGACGACTTGCCCCTGGTTTAGGAAGAACTGGAGTGAAGGATCCGCATCAAAGGTGATATTCCCGACGATAAGGGAAATGACGCCAGCCAGAACCAGACCTCCCACGCATCCCAATAACCCAAGGAATGTTGCTTCCCAAAGGAAGATGTTCTTCACCTGTTTCTGATGCATACCAAAGGCACGCATCGTGCCAATTTCCTTCGTCCGCTCAATCATCATCATCCTGAAGGTGTTCGTTATACCCACCATAGTCACCACGAGCAGGATTAAAAAGATGACAAGGCCAACTCGGTTCAGTACACCTACTACAAGTTCCACGGCCTCCATAATCTGGTTAATGTGCATCACCCTGTAGCGTGTGCCTTCCCAAGGGGTAATCTCCTCCGCTTCGGCCAGAGGATCCAGAGGCACTCCAGCTACCATCACGGCCACCTGTGGCTCCGCCTCTTCCTCACCTTCGTCAGGCGTTCTTAATCCCTCTCGAAAGATGCGGGCAAAGCTGTCCACTAAACTCAAGTCCGTGACAAACATGTTGAGAATCTGGTATTCATGTTGATCCATACCCAACAAGGTATTCAGGTAGGAGCGGCTTGTAAAGGCTGCTGATAAGCCTAGTTCTTCCTGGTCTTCAATAAATGCAACCACTTTTAGCTCCCCAACGTTCTGCTGTCCTGTCAGAGTTTCGAGGCGGATCAAGATGGTCTCGCCCACTTGGACCCCTAAACGTTCTCCAACCGGTTGGGGCAGGATGACCGCATTCTCCTCCACCAAGACGTCGGCAAGCCTCCCTTGGGTGACCACCAGACTGTCAAGGAGTTTGTCTTCCTCCGTAAAGTCTACTCCATAAAGCATCTGCATGGTTTGCTTTGAACCAAAAATCATGGTCGGCATAGCTTGGCTTCTCCTCGTAAACGCTTCGATCTGTGCCGCATTCTCTTCGAGGAGTCGATCAAGGTTCTCATCGGGACGAATCTTCATGATCATCTGGCCCGCATCGGTCCACTCTTGTCCCGTAATGAACACGTGACCACCTAAAGCGTGGGAAAAGTTATCCCGGATGGTTCCCACGACTCCACCGGTGAGGGCATTCATCAGAGTAATGACGAGCATACCAAAGGCTATGGCTCCAGCCAAAAGGAAACTGCGTTTTTTCTGTCGAGAAATGTTGCGAAACGCGACTTTCATTGTCAAGAACATCGGATCACCTCGAACTTTCCATAGCCTTGAGTGGCGATGTTTTCATCACAATGCTTGTCGGATAGATGCTCGAGACAACCCCAACAACCACAATCACCACAAAAGACATAATAACCGACGATAGAGACAGTTCAGGGCGCAGTACGGGGCCACCATAGATGATCTCGAAGAACATGTTGCTGGCCTCAAGCCCTACCCGATTTAGGAAAAAGAGCACAAGCGCTCCAAGGAGAATACCGATCGTTCCAGCAAGACCAGAGAGAATGAGGGTTTCCCACATCACCATGCGCCTCACAAAACCCTTTTGAGCACCAATAGCACGCATCGTCCCGATTTCACCCATGCGTTCGGTCACGGAAATGACCAAAGTATTCATGATGATGATCACGGCCACAATAGCGATGAGAAAAACTACACTGTTGAAAATGCTCTTGATCCCGCTTGATAACTGGGCCATAGATCCGGCGGCCTGCATCCAATCGCGCGTCTGTGCTGCAGTATTATTGTCCGCAAAGAACTTGGCGAAATCTATCTGGGCTTGCCTTGTATATCCTTCGTCCGTCAAGCGCACCAAGAGGTATTGCCAGGCTCCTGTATCTTCCAGGTTAGACAAGTCTCTCGACTCAGTTTCACCCAAGAGCGAGTACCAATAGTCATCATCAGACATGTCCTGTTCAACCTCAACGGGTGCGAAAAGCGAATCCAGGGAATCAAAGGAGTCAAAAAAGCTATCTTCATCAATGGCACCTAGAAGCGACTGTTCGTCAGCACTCAGATCAGCGGGTGCAGCATGACCCACCACCATACCTGCGAGGGCTCGTACGTTGGAAATGTCCATGAGGGAAACCATATCTAGCTGTATGTTCGATTGCCTAAACTGGAATATCCCCGTGATCTCGACTTCACGAATTCTCATGCCTGTTAAGGTGCTCACAGACGTAAACAAGACCTTGTCACCAGGTCTAAACGTGAACCCAACCTGCTTTTCCATGAGGTCTACTACAGTCTTGTTCAAGAGAACTCCCTGCTCACCTGGGGCCCAAAAGTCTCCTTCTAAGAGCTCCACATTGTCAGGAAACATGACCTGGTACTGTTCCGGTAGGATTCCGAAGAGTTGAGTCGCAGCAATCATGTTGTCGCCTCGCGAAATCATGGCCGTGGCTGATACTTGCGGATTGATCGCTTCCACATAGGGAAGGGAATTCGCAAACTCTACAATCTCTGCATACTCAGGAATTCTCGGTACCGCCCGCTCCATGGCTGTAGTGTCTTGAAAGCCAAACAAGGTTAGGTAGCCTTTGCTCTCACCTGTAATCATGAGATGACCTGTGTAGTTTTGGATGTACGATTTTTCGATGCCCGCTGCAGCTGAATCCATAAAGGAGTTGCCGACCACCAGCACCATGATACCAATCACCATAATCAGGCCAATGATCAGCGTCTTTACCTTGTGTTGCCGAATATTGCGCCAGGCAATTGTCAGGATAATCTTCATGACAGACTCCCCACCTTGGCACTCTTCTTGGTGTCCTCCACGATGAGGCCATCGAGAAGTTGAATCACATGATCAGCAATGTCCATGATGGTAGTGTCGTGCGTCGAAAAGATGAATGTTGTATTGAGTTCCGCATTCATCTTCTTCATGAGTTCAATGATACTCTGCCCTGTCTTGGAATCAAGGTTGGCTGTTGGTTCATCGGCTAGCACAATCTGCGGCTTTGTAGCCAGAGCTCTGGCAATGGCCACTCTCTGACGTTGCCCGCCGGATAGTTCATTGGACTTGTGGTGCATGTGATCGGCTAGTCCTACCGCCTCAACCAGGAACTCAATCCACTCTCGCATTTCCTTCTTTCCCGGTCTGTCCTTTCCCAAGAGCAGTGGAAACTCAATGTTCTCATAGACATTGAGCACTGGGATCAGGTTAAAGGATTGAAAAATGAAACCTAGAGTCTCGTGACGCAGTCTAGTGAGGGCCTTATCGTTTAGACCTTGCGTCACAGTTCCATTGATGCTCACGACCCCGTCCGTCGGTTGGTCAATACACCCGATTAAATTGAGGATGGTAGATTTTCCTGAACCCGATGGTCCGACAATCGAAGCAAAGTCACCTTTTTCTATAGAAAAAGTCACACCCCGCACTGCATGAACTTCGGCTTTGCCTAGAGTGTAGACCTTCCTCACATTATGTAGCTCAACAATGCCCATCTGAACCTCTCCTTTAGCCCTAATATCATAAGTATACCCGAGTGCCTGGGTTCATTCAATGTTTCACAATCTTTCCTGAAGTGTCCGTGCAAAATCCACTGCTTCCTGGATATCTGCCTTGTTGGGGCGTCCAAGTTTGAACAGCAAAAAACTCCCCTGGATGAGGCGTTCATCAATAACGTCTATCCCTTTCTCCTCAAGGCGTTTGCGCACGTTCTCCTGGCCTTGGGATTTTGATGCACACGATGTGACTAAGGCCACTCGCTTGACATTATCTGGATCAAGGCGGTCCACGAAGCCCAGGAGTTCTGGTAGACTGTCACCTCCGTAGATTCCCCCTATAATAAATAGTAATTCGGTTTTCTCTACACTTGGGTTGTCCGTAACGTTGATCGCCTTGGTGCCTAGCTCCTTGCCAATGGCTTCAGCTATCTTCTTGGAATGCTTTGTCTTGGTTGCATAGACCACTCGTACGCCTTTCATTACCATACCCCTTTCCGACTGGGTGTACCAGTAAACTAGTGCACTAACATCGTACAACAGATAGCCTTATATTGTCAACTGTTTTCTCCTCAAAAGCATCCCTAGATGACGAAAAGACCGGTTGATCATCGGTCGATCAATCCGGTCGTCGTAGTGAGTGTTACACTCCTAGCACATACTTGACAAAGTAATAAAGTACTAAGACGGCTAACACTGTCAAAATCAGAAACGCATTTGAGTTGAGGTTTGAGAAACTCAAGACCGTAAAGATCCCTCCGCCCTCAAAGTCCAATCTGCGGTTCATGACAATCATACGCTTGTATTGGCGCCTTCCACTTAAGGCAATCGTAGTAGAGAGAGACTGGTACATCTTGCTCACACTACCCTCTGCCCATACGTAGAGACGTACGAACTGTTGCCCTACTGCTTCGAGGCTGAGCCATTTAGGCGGTTTGTAATGGAAGAGGTGCGTCTTCATACCAAGACCAAAGAAAGCGAAACCAATCAGTAAAGTTACAATCATGTCTCGAATAGCCGAGCCCTCAAAGAACTTCATGGTAGAAAGGTGACCGAGTTCCGTGACTCCTGCCCCTATGGTAGCGGGTGCGATAAAGAGATTGACAATCAAATTCGGCTGCGTTCCAATAATCAACATGGCGACGGCCAAAAGAGCCATAGAACCAGCTACAAATGGAGTCTCGCCGGCCCCTTTCCGCAGTTCCGTCTTCTGCTTACCCAAGAACGTCAACCCGATCAGTTTCACAAACGAAGCGGTAGTCCCGACTCCGACAAGGTTGAAGAGACGTTCGGCCCACACCATGAGGGGGTTCCCTGAGAGAGCTACTTCTATGGCACTATGATGAAGCAGACTCTTACTGATAAACCCATTGAGTCCGGGAGTTCCAGTGATACCAAAGGCAGCAATCAGCATGCATATTGCCGTCATAGGATACTTTTTCCACAGCCCGCCCAACTTATAAAGGTCAAGCTCACCAGTTCCCAGATATACTACGCCCACACCCAAAAAGAGAGCGGACTTAAACAGCGCATGGTTGAGAGAGTGAAAAATGGCTCCGGCCACGCCGTCAACGCCATGGCCCCTCAAGACCAGGGCAGTACCAATACCGAGGATGATATAGCCCATCTGGCTCACACTATGATAAGCCAAGAGGCGCTTAGCATTACCCTGCAAAAGAGCGAAAGCTACCCCGAGTAACATCGTCGCAACACCAATAATGACGATGAGTGTTCCAAGCCACGGTACAAGATCTCCAAGTCCCCATTGGACCAACTGTCCTGTACGGAGCAGGCCATAGGCTCCAGCCTTAATCAAGATTCCAGACAAGAGGGCACTACCTGGAGTTGGAGCAACAGGGTGGGCCATGGGTAACCAAATGTGTACCGGTACCATACCTGCCTTGATTCCAAATCCCAGAACAAAGAGAAGAACAGCCCAGCCGAGCGTCGCTTTGTTTGCAACTAATGTAGCAGCCACGCCAACGTCCAGCGTCACTCCAGAAGCCAAGAGTATGGCTATGGCGCCTGCTATGCAAAGCCCTGCAACGATTCCCAGAAACAAGTAAAAGTAACCGGCCCGCAAAGACTCTCGATCATTGCGATGGATCACCCAGAAGAACGATGTCACGGTCATAATCTCAAAGAAAACAAGGAGCGTCACAAAATTGCCGGCCAAGAAAACTCCTTGCACCGCCCCTAAAGTAAGAAAATAAAAGACGTAAAAGCTTACAGACCGCTCTTCGTGTTGCATGTATGTGTACATATAAATCCCTGAAGCCAGCCACACAAAAGCGGTAAAGAGGCTAAAGAGTGCCGACAATCCATCGAGTCGGAATGCAGGTTCGAACAAGCCAAGCGAGTTTAGTTTCCACAGTAGGACAGTTCCACTCCGTTGGGCAAGAAAGTTCATAAAACTCGCGAGCAAGCCTACCGCTCCTACTGCGATACCTAGGAGCGCTTGACTGCGTAAGCTTCGAAAACGTGACACAAGCGCCGCACCCAAGAATGGAACGAGAATTAAAACCGTACTCCAATACATAGCAACTCACCTCCCTACAAACTGAAAAATTGCGCAACAACTGCATCCACCAAGGGCAAGGTTAATCCGGGATACAGGCCGAAGATAACCCCAAACGCTGCTATGATCACGGTTGGAACTAGCATAAATAACAATGCCTTCGTCTTGCGGCGCTGTTTGAGATCGGACGTCCCTGTGAAGGCAGACACAGTGATCGGTATAAAGTAAAGAGCGTTTAGGAGACCGCTGAGCAATAAGACAACGAGAAGTATCCATGCATCTGCAGCCAGACTACCCCGCATGAGATAATATTTGCTCCAAAAACCACTCAAGGGAAGCATGCCAATCATCCCTAAGCTAATGATCCCGAAGCTACCCATCGTCACGGGAAGGATACGACCCGTACCTCCCAACTCACTGACTTTCAAATAGCCAGTCTCTTCTGCAACGATCCCTGCTGCAAAAAAGAGCACAATTTTCAGTGTGGAGTGAAAGATCATGTGCAACATTGCACCGGCCAATGCGAGGGGATGAAGGATAAAGGCCCCAAGCAGGATATAGGCCAACTGACTTATGGTCGAGTACGCCAAACGCCTTTTTAAGACATCCTGTTTGAGCGCAATCAAAGAGCCCAGTATGATCGTGACAGAGCAAAGCACAAGTAAGATCGGGCGAACACTCAAAGACTTAACCAAATCAACCCCAAATACGGAGTATACCGTGCGTAAAACGCCGAAGACACCAGCATTAACAACGGCCACAGCGTGCAAGAGTGCACTAACGGGCGTAGGCGCCACCATAGCCGACAGCAACCATCCATGAAGAGGCATGATAGCAGCTTTCACTCCAAAGCCGATCAAGAACAAAAAGAACAGAATTCTTAACTGGCCAGACGAGGCGGTAGCCAAAGCCGCAGGTATACTCGAAAAGTCAAGAACTCCTCCAGTAAGCGTCCAGAGCATCACAATCGCGGCCAGAATGAAACTGGCTCCCACTAAACTGTATCGAATATATTTTCTACCCGCCTCCAGGGCATCTTTGGTGCCACTGTGCACCACCAATGGATACGTCGCGAATGTGAGAAGTTCATAGAACAGATAGAATGTAAATAGATTACCAGAAAAGGCAATACCCAAAGTAATGCCTGCTGACACCAAGAAAAACGTAAAATACTGTCGTTGTTTGGTGTCGTGCTCCATATAACCTACTGAATAAATACTTGCGAACACCCACAAAGTAGATGCTAGAATGCCATAGGTTAAACCCAAGGGATCAAGGGTAAGATCCAAGCTTAAGGAGGCTATCCCCACGCGGAATGCAGGATACGTTCCAGAACCAAGACCAAGATACAAGAGATACCAAACCATGGCCGCACTAACCAATGCAGCTCCCACCACAATACAATGGCGCTGTGTCTTAGCTTCACCAGGAATTGCCGCAACCCAGATGGCTCCGATGGTTGTGATGACGATTGACGCTAACACAAGTGCAACGCCTACACTCATGGCAATACCTCCAAACCTAAGAGTGCAGTGGCAGCCTCAGATGCTAACTGCAATACCCCATCGGGCACCACACCTACCGAAATAATGACGACGACCAAGAACAACAGAGCCGCTAGTTGAACATAGGACACGTTTGCCACAACGGGCTTCTGAAGAGGACGCTCAAAGAAGGCCATACGTAGCACTGGAAGCAGATAAGCAGCGGCTAACAGACTACCCCCGACCAAGACAAGGACTGCAAGATAGTTGCCATTGGCTAAGCTACCCAAGAGCAGTTGCCACTTACTCACGAATCCTGAAAACAAAGGAATGCCAATCATGGACAATGAACCCACTGCAAACGCTCCTACTGTCACAGGCATTGCAGCGCCGACTCCTGCCATTTCGCTAATGCGACTCTTTCCAGTATGTTTGATCATGGCCCCTGCAGCTAAGAAAAGTAGTGCTTTCGTTGTAGCGTGGCTCAAAATATGCATGAAGGTTCCGGTCAAACCATGAATGTTCCCCAAGCCGATACCCAAGAAAATGTACCCCACTTGAGATATCGTGGAAAAGGCGAGGCGACGCTTAAGTTCATCTTGCGCCAGAGCAAACAAAGCCCCGGCAATGATCGCTACCATACCCAACAGGGTGAGAATGTCGGTAATCGGGAGTCTTGTGATGATCTTCGCACCTACTGCGACATAAAACACCTTCAAAAGTGCGATGATGTAGCCCTTAATGGCTAAGGACGACAACATAGCGCTAGAGGGCGCTATGGCTGTAGAGTGTGCGTCAGGTAGCCACACATGGAGCGGGAAGAGTGCTGACTTTACCCCAAAGCCGACCATAAAAAAGCTTAGGCATACCCAAAGGGCTGTCGGGTACTTTTGCCACGACATACTAAGCTCCTGGGCGATAAAATTCATGTTGAGATTGCCCGTGAGCACGAAGAGAAAGCCAATGCCCAACAACACAAACCCTGAACCAATAGTCGCCAACATCAGGTACTTAAACGTTGCCTCCACGGACGTCGCATCATTGCGTGCCGCCACGATGGCGCAACTCGCAATGGTTGCTACTTCTACCATGACGTAGATGTTAAAAAGGTCGCCCGTAACAGCCAAACCACAAAGAGCGGCAACCAGGAGCAAGAATAGTGTCAAAAACCAAGCGGCCCTTGACCGACTGCCAACTTCTTTAATCAAGTCCACGGAAGCATAGAGCATAATCGGTGTGGCAACAACACCTATTGTGATTAAGAAGAACCCCGAGACTGCATCGAGCGACAGTTCGATTCCCCATGGAGCAGGCCAGCCCCCTACTGCGTACGTGAAAGTGCCATGCAGTAGAATTTCCCGGGCAAGGTAGATACCGCCAGATAGCGCTAAACCCAACATAGCGACGGCGAAGTACTCCGCCACGCGAAACCTCCGAATCTTCGTCAACAAGGGCATAATATAGGCCGTGGAGAGCAACGCGACCACGACGAGGACAGCTAGGTTGTCACGAAATGCGAGCGCCATTGGCCCTCACCTCAGTTCTAATTCTCATGATTTCTTTGGCATCCACGGTTCCATAAAAACGATACAACTTCATAATTAAAGCCAGTGACAAGGCAGTAACGCTCACACTAACAACGATACCTGTGAGCATCAGAGCCTGTGGCAAAGGATGTACATACGTAAGAGTCGTGTCGGTCATATCTAGGATGGGAGCTACCCCACCTCTGACATTACCGGCAGCGATAAACAAGATATATATGCTACCTTCCATAATATTGATGCCAATGACCTTCTTGAACAGGTTGGAATGGGTCAAGATGGTATAGATGCCAATGGCAAACAGTGCTAAGGCAAAAACGTAAGGATAGTTCTGTAGGATCCGACTCCAAAACTCGCCCATTTTACTCCTCCTCTTCCATTAAGGCATTGAACAAAGTCACCATGGTGCTGGCCACCTTCAGGCCCACACCAAGCGTAATCAAGAGAATCAATCCTCCAGAAAACAACCTCCCCGGTTCACCGAGAGGGACTCCAGCGCCTTTGTTCATAAGAAAGGTTGTGCCCCGCAAGACGCCTACGAGTCCCATAGCACCATACCAAAGGGCTCCAAAAGACTCTATGAGACCCATCAGTCGTTCAGAGATCTTTTCATGCCCTCTTTCCAGTCCAAAAACCAAACTAAAGGCTATGAGGGATAGCCCGGTAATGATGCCACCAGAGAAACTGCCACCAGGTGAGAGGTGACCATGGAAAATGACATAGAGACCGAGCATTTGCACAAAGGGTAGCACTAACGCTACCATACGTTTTAAGACAAAGTCCGTCACTTCTGCTCACCCTTTCCTTCAGTTCCCTTTTTCAACACCAAAAACACAGCAATAATGGCCGTGAATAACACCGTCGTTTCAATCAATGTGTCGTACGCGCGGTAGTCAATGACGATGGCTGCGACCATGTTTAGGGCACCGGTATCATCTAAGGCGCCTTGAATGTAACGCTCAGCCACATAATTCTGGGCCGGCGTATCTGGTGAACCATATAGGGGCAACTCTGAAATGGCCAGAAGTACCACCATGCCAATACAGACCAAGAGGACAATTGCTACTTTATTGGCCATTCCCTACTCCACCTTTCGCCCGATTTTACTGATAACGGCAATCATAAGGGTCGTCATACCTATTCCAGCGGCTGCCTCAGTGATGGCCAGGTCAGGTGCACTCATGAGTAGCCAAACCAAAGCGATTGTTACGCTATACGCTCCTAAGAGGATTGCAGCATAAAGCAAGTCCTTTACGTAAGAGACGGCGATTGCAATCACAACAAGAAAGCCCAGGAAAGCTATGTTCAATAAATCAGTGACTTGTGGGTTCATTAGCCTCTACCTCCTGTTCGTCACTCTCGGAACGATAGCGTTCGCCGAGGATAACCCAGTTACCACGGAGCAACGCCACCTTGCCTACATAGTGCGACGTAGTGGGGTTAATGACCCAGACGACCCCTAATACCATAAGGAGCTTGGCTATATTGGCCACACCAGGAACCAATAGAATCAGACCTAAGGTGATAAAGCCAAATCCAAAGGTATCTCCTAGGGATGCAGCATGCAAACGACTATAGGCGTCGGGCATTCGCAGCAGACCCAAACTGGTCAAAGCGAAAAAGAATATACCTATAAAGAAAAAGACATAAGCGATGACCATTTATTTTTCCTCCTCGGCACCGATAAAATGAACGAGTTGTGCTGGCCTATCCACCAGATCCTTGGTCAGAATATCAGCATCTTCGGGCAACAACGAACGTAACATTGCCAATAGACCGACAAAACCGCAAAGAGCAAGGACTAGAGCAACGTCAATGTAGCTCATGTTATCATTGACGTAGGCCAAGAGTAGAATGACGGCCATACCTTTAGTAGAAATAGCTGAGGATGCAACAAGGCGGTCGACTGCTGTCGGACCTTTTACAGCACGTACGAAATCCAGTAAGGCGAAGACTCCTATCAGGATAATCACGATCAATACCACACTCATTGAGCTCGCCCCCCTTCTAACCGCTTAATACACTTGACTAAACGGCCTTCTGCCAAACCTTCACGCATGCTCTCGGTCAGCCCATGAACCATAAACACCCCTGTGTCCGGATTCACGTCTATGGTCACAGTACCTGGAGTAATTGTAATGCAGTTAGCCAGCAAGACCTGTCCCCAAGAGGTGTGAAGGTCGGGCTTAAATGAGACAAATCCCGAATCCATGCATCGGCTAAAGAGTACTGCTTTCGCAACGCCAATATTGGCTAATACAATCTCCCAGAGAAGCGTCGAAACAAAACAAATAAGACCAGGAAGTCTGCCAGCCACCCATTGACTAGGAAGGAATGTCGCAAGATCCCTCCAAAACCATGTCAACAGGGCTGATAGTACTAAACCCGTAATGATGTGTTGAGAATCATAATCTGAAGACAGCAATAGCCAGAACAATAATAGGGCAAAAAAAAGAACGACCTGGCGTTTACGCAATACTTTCACCTCATCCATCGACAGTGCTTGTTACAATGTTCACTATACCATTTGTGATGTAATAATCAAAGGGAGCGAGTGCCGGTTGTCGCAGTTTACGTGTCATGATCGCCAATTTTCGCTGATTAGAACCAAAATTCGTGGCCTAACGTTCCTATGCTCTGCGTCACATCGCAACACCCTCTTGGTTTCATGCGTGTGGCTGAACGAAACAGGAAAGAGGATTCGAGAAGCGAAGTAAACACACGAACTCTGCTTAAGGAGGAGTACAGATGTGTGATACCATGGTTGCCTTAGGCAACGCAACGGCAAACGGGAACGTGATTTTTGCCAAGAATAGTGATCGCCAGCCCAACGAACCTTTGCTTATGCTCCGAGTACCACGGCAACGACATTCCAAAGGTACTCAGCTCAAGTGCACATATATTACCATCGATCAAGCGAGAGAAACCTACGATGTACTACTTCTTAAGCCGTCCTGGATGTGGGGTGCCGAAATGGGGGCCAATGAGTATGGCCTCGCTATCGGCAATGAAGCAGTATTCACCAAGGTCAAGCAGGGACCTAAAGCACTTCTGGGTATGGACCTGGTACGTTTAGCTCTGGAGCGCTGCAAAACAAGTACTGATGCCCTCCATCTCATTACAGAGCTTTTGGAGAAATATGGCCAAGGCGGAAACTGCGGCTATCAGAAGAACTTCGTCTATCACAACTCCTTCTTGATTGCCGACCGTAATTCAGCCTGGGTCTTAGAGACTTCCGGTCCCTATTGGGCTGCAGAAAAGGTTAAAGATGTTCGGGCCATTTCTAATCGTTTGACAATCGGCAAAGAGTTCGATCTGGCCCACCCTGATCTTATCAAGCATGCCATTGCCAAGCGGTGGTGTCGTTCAGAAAGTGACTTTGATTTCGCACGCTGCTACTCTAATCATCTTGTCACCCGCTTCAGCGGCTCTGCAAGCAGGCATGCCATCTGTTCCACCCGTCTGGAACAAGAAAAGGGACAGATCACCGTGGAAACCATGATGCAAATTCTACGATCCCACGACCCCAAACACGGTACGATGCGTCCATTCGATCGCCATTCCTTGGGTAGCGTGTGCATGCATGGAGGTGGACTCGTGGGCGATCACACCACAGGAAGCTACGTGGCATCACTTGGCGAGCCCCTCGATACCCATTGGCTCACCGGAGGATCCACCCCTTGCATCTCCATCTTCAAACCATACTGGATGACAGACAACCACTTCGTGTTTGGGGAGGAACAAGAGCAGGAAGCATTGGACTATTGGATGTTACGAGAGGAACTCCATCGCTTAGTGTTGCAGAACAAGGTCTTCAAACTAAAAAAGCACCTTGAGGAAGGTGCAGTATTGGAAAAGAAGAGCCTTGACGCAGTAGAGTCACTCGGTGACAACAGGAACCCTAGCGAGTTGGATGCCATCATGGAGGGAGCATGGCAGGATGAGCACAAGCTTGTTCGCACAACCGTCGTGCGCAGCAGACCCAATGCCGGAGAGATAAAAGGTAGTCTTCGCTTTCGGCGCTATTGGAAAAAGCAGACGGAGAAACTTGGTTTATAGCATCTCCAGGAGGCTACAGGCCTCCTTTTGTGTTAGCAGGACCTCAGTGGTTTCGCCTTTATTGCTGGGAAGGATGAAGGATACTTTGCCATCTCGATTTTTCTTGTCCTTCTCCATACTACGGATGATGTCTTGTATCGAAAGGTCCTTTACGTCGACTGTGATGCCAGTCCTTTCAATCAGACTCAGGATCTGACGACAGTATTCCTGATCAATCGTTTCCAGTTCCCGGGCCATACGGGCTTCTACGTGCATGCCGATTAGCACCGCTTCTCCATGGGTGTATTCTTTATAGTCCGTCACGATTTCTAAAGCATGACCTATAGTGTGTCCGTAGTTGAGGATTTTCCTAACCCCTTGCTCCTTTTCGTCCTCTGCAACAATGCGCGCCTTAATCTGGCAGCAAACCGAAATGACGTGTCGCATGATCTCATCTTCAAGTTGCAGCAGGTCGGCAAAGTGGGTTTCAAGAAAGCCAAGGAACGCATAATCAGAGATCACACCATACTTGATTACTTCGGCGATCCCACTAATCAGCTGCCTTTGAGGTAAGGTTGCCAGCGTCGTTGTGTCGATGAAAACCCCCTGGGGTTGATAAAAACTGCCCACAGAGTTTTTACCTCGCGATAAATTGACTCCTGTTTTCCCACCAACGGAGCTGTCTACCTGGGACAATAACGTGGTGGGCACCTGTATGTAGGGAATACCTCTCAAGTAAACAGAGGCACAAAATCCAGCTATATCGCCCACAACTCCCCCGCCTAAAGCAAGTATGCTTGAACGCCTTGTTACTCCAAGATCGAGCATTCTGTCTAAAACCGCTTCCACCGTTGTCAGGCTCTTTGCATCCTCACCCTGTGGCAGAAGGATGGTGTGAACCTTGCTGTGGTTCCAGCTTTCCATCAGAACCTGACCATAGAGGCCATGCACTGTTTCATCGGTCATCACTACCCAAGACTCCGCTGAACCCAAGAAAGCGGGCAGATTGGTCAGCAGGTCCGCTCCGATATGAATTGGATAACTTTGCGAACCCAGGTTTACATGTAAGGTTTCCATCGTAACCCACCCTTCCTTCGTCAGTTCACGATACTCTGCAGCACATGTTCAAATCCGGGAAACGACACATTGATACAACGGCTATCACGCACCTTGACGGTCTCTTGAGCAAACAAGCCCGCGACAGCAAGTGCCATAGCCATACGGTGATCTCCGTAACTCTCGACCACAGCACCGCGAACGCAACTGGGTCCTTCTATCTCTAGGCCATCTGGAAGCTCACGAATCGTCATACCCAGCTTACTGAGTTCTGAGACCAATGACGCGATGCGGTTCGACTCCTTGACCCGCAGCTCCCCCGCCCCAAGAATTCTGGTCTGCCCTTCGGCGAGTCCCGCAATAACGGCAAGAACCGGTATTTCATCGATCAACCTGGGAATCATCTCGCTCGAAACCGTCGTACCGTGGAGTGCTTTTCCCCTCACGATCAGATCGCCACGAGCTTCTCCATGATCGAGAACGAGGTTTTCGATGGCAATGTCGGCTCCCATGTCACGAAGCACGTCGATGATCCCTGTCCGAGTTGGATTCAGCCCCACGTTTTCTATAATCAAGTGCGATCCCGGGAGCGCAGCTGCAGCAGCTATAAAGAAGGCCGCCGAAGAAATGTCCCCAGGCACATGGATATCGCGTGCTTCGAGATCCGATTTCCTTACCGTCGTCTGACCATCACTCATGCTGATTTGCGCTCCTAGGTACTCCAGCATACACTCTGTATGGTTGCGTGCAGGAACCGTCTCCCTTACAGTGGTCTCTCCGTCCGCATAAAGTCCAGCCAGCAAGATAGCAGACTTCACCTGCGCACTGGCGACGGGAAGTATATAGTCGATGGCTTTCAGACTCTTCCCTTGAATGCGTAAGGGAGGCGAGTCATTGTCGCCCGTACCTCCAATATCGGCACCCATCAGACGCAAAGGAACAGCGATCCTATCCATGGGCCTTGTTAGGAGCGATGCGTCTCCAGTAACTGTACATGCAAAGTCTTGCCCAGCAACGATTCCAGCCATCAATCGCATGGTAGTTCCCGAATTGCCCACATCAAGTACGCCCTCGGGCTTGGTCAAACCTCTGCGTCCACGGCCGTGAACTACAACCACGCTGTCATGTTGCTCAATTTCAACTCCTAGTTGGCGCAAACAACGAATCGTGCCCAGGCAGTCTTCGCCAGGCAAGAATCCGTCGATTTTGCCGCTGCCCCTACTGATACCTAGGAGCATAACAGCCCGATGGGAGATGGATTTGTCGCCCGGGACCGAGATTCGGCCCTCGATTCGCTCTACCTTTTGTATCGTCAGCAATGCGATCCCCCCTACCTAATTAAAGGAGTGCCTGGAGTTGTTTGTCAAGCACTTTAGAAAAATGTCCCTTGACAAACAGGTTAAAGAGAATTATCCTTAGGGCAATAGACAAAAACGATGAGTAGGAAGAGTAGCCATTATCAACCTGACAGAGAATGGGAGCCATGGAGACTGTTATACAATACCCATGAGCTGAAAGCTCCCCCAGGGACGTCTTGGTGAAAACCACCTAGGAGTTGCCAGCTGAACGAGAACATCGTGTTTCTCAGAGTAAGCCAGGCCGGTAGCACCGTTATATGCTGCTAAGAGTGGGCTTTCTTGGATCACAGTGTCCAAGACAGTCAATTTGGGTGGAACCGCGACAACCTCGTCCCATGTGGATGCAGGTTTTTTTATTTTCCCAAGAAAGGAGCGAACAGTCGTGGATGAAAACATCGGAATGATTAACCAAGAGGAGGTCATGCGTCATACGGCAGCCCATATCATGGCACAAGCTGTTTTGAGGTTATGGCCCGAAACGAAGATCGCGATTGGACCAGTAATTAAGAACGGATTTTACTATGACTTTGATCTCGAACATCGTTTTACTCCAGAAGACTTAGAGACAATTGAAGCAGAGATGCATAAGATCATCGACGAGGACCTACCCATTGTTCGCGAGGAACTGTCAAATAGTGAAGCAGTGAAGATCTTTGCTGAGCAAAACCAAGATTACAAGCTGGAACTTCTAGAGGGGCTCGATAATGACGTCAGTATCTACCGTCAAGGGGAGTTCATGGATTTGTGTAGGGGGCCCCACTTGGAGTCTACCTCAAAGGTTAAGCACTTCAAATTGCAGAACGTGGCAGGAGCCTACTGGAGAGGCGACTCCAAGAGGCCGATGCTTCAGAGAATTTACGGACTGGCTTTTCTAAACGGCAAGGACCTCAGAGCCCATCTGCGTATGTTAGAGGAAGCCGCCAAACGCGACCACCGCGTCTTGGGTCGACAACTCGATCTCTTCAGTATTCAAGACGAAGGACCTGGGTTCCCCTTCTTCCATCCCAAGGGCATGGTACTGAGGAACGTCTTGGAGGACTATTGGCGTGAAGAGCATCGCAAGCATGGTTATGTGGAGATCAAAACCCCCATCATGCTTCATGAAGATCTCTGGCACCGATCAGGACATTGGGAGAACTACAAAGACAACATGTATTTCTCCACAATTGATGAGCAAACCTTTGCCATTAAACCAATGAACTGCCCAGGTTCTATGCTCGTCTATAAACGTAAACTCCACTCCTATCGGGATCTGCCCATTCGCATGGCTGAGATGGGTCTGGTGCACCGTCATGAACTATCTGGAACACTGCACGGTTTGATGCGTGTACGCGCCTTTACCCAAGACGATGCGCACATTTTCATGTTACCCTCCCAAATCCAGGAGGAAATTGAAGGAGTTATCGATTTTGTGGATGAGGTCTACAAGACCTTTGGCTTCAAATACCATGTTGAGCTCTCGACCAAACCAGAAAACGCCATTGGCGATGATGCTATGTGGGATGTAGCTACAGAGGCACTCCGACAGTCCCTCCAAGCGAAAAAGCTGGACTATGTGGTCAACGAAGGCGATGGTGCCTTCTACGGACCGAAGATCGACTTCCATCTCGAAGATAGCATCGGTAGAACATGGCAATGTGCAACCATTCAGCTAGACTTTGCCATGCCCGAGCGTTTTGATCTCACCTACATTGATGAAGATAACGAACGCAAACGGCCTGTCATGATCCACCGCGTGCTCTACGGGGCGCTAGAACGCTTCATGGCCATCTTGGTGGAACACACAGCCGGTGCTTTCCCCACTTGGCTTGCACCTGTTCAAGTTCAGGTGATCCCAGTGGGTGATGACTATCTCAACTACGCGGACCAAGTGGAGGCAAAGCTCTTTGAAGCAGGTATCCGAGTTGAAGTGGACCGCAGAGGAGAGAAACTTGGCAAGAAGATTCGCGAAGCACAGTTACAACAGATCCCCTACATGCTTGTTGTAGGGCAAAAGGAACAAGAAGCCGGAGAGGTCTCTGTACGACATCGTAGACAAGGCGACCTCGGTTCGCTCAGCGTAGACGAATTCTTGCGTCAGATCAAGCAAACCATTGCTGAGAAGAGACAAGACTAAGTAAGAGGAGTCGATTGCCGCAAGGCAAATCGACTCCTTTTCTTTACTACCAGGCAATCCGCAGGGAATAGCTTTTGAACCGATCATGTTTGCCTTTTAACAAGACCCCAAAAACCATCAAAAACCTCAGTTCTTGTAGCAGAGGATGGTGTTCATCGACTCCTTCGGCCATCAAGATCGGCACTTCCAGTGCCCTTTCTAATATGTTCAACTGATCATCGGTGAAACCTGTTAGAAGGCGCAAATCAATAGCAGGGACGACATTTCGGAGTTTATTTGGTATCCTGGCAACGTCGCCCTCCTGGAAGTGCTCATAAAACGACCTCCAGCGATCCACACTCAGGCCCAAAAAGTCAGCCACTTGTTCATGGGTAGCATAACCCTTCTGCACACAATCAACAGCGATTTTCACCCGCAAGTGAGGATGTCCCTCACAAGCCTTACCTAAAAGTTCTAATGATGACTGTACAAATGATGGATCTAAACGATTAATAAGCATACCTCCTCAACCCTTCCCCGGATGTTACTGCAATTCGAGTTGAAGTTAGGAATTCCTGCTTATTTTTATTTTTTTGTGAATTTTCCTACCTTATGTCTGACAATTCTATTATCTTTGGTGAGGATCGGCAGGAACACGCAAAACTCGTCCCACACGAATAGAACTCGGATTGGCGATGTCATTCTCCTCAGCGATCAGACGGAACAAACTCGGGTCTCCCCACAGTTTTCCCGCAATGGACCACAACGTATCGCCACGTTGCACTACGTAATCTACGTAACGTGGTATCGTTGGCGGCGGAGTGATGGTGACGACTCTGGGTTCTGTCTCCACCTCCGATGGAGCTGCGTCCACGACACTTGGAGTAGAAGTCTCCTCTGTCTGCGCTTGCTGTACAACTGGTTCTGGTTCTACTGCGAGTTGTCTCGCAGGTTCGGGTTCGGTCAGCAAATCCCTCACAAGGGGCCAACCAATCGCTACACCAGCTACCAACACTAGAATCGTTAAGACGGTCGCCAGAACGCGTAACCAAGGACCCCCAGTGCGAGCCCCCGACGTAATGCCGACTTCGTTTTCCGCCATGTCACGCAAAACATAGTAACCGTCCAGGCGCCTCCACTCATCGTCAACCAATCGATAAACTGCACGTTCTTGCGCCTGGTTGTCCATAATATAGGCTATCTGCCAAGGTTCCGGGAAGAACCTTTGATGCTGCTGTTTGTCAAAATTGGAGAGGAACACACCAAAACCAGGATGCGTATGTGCCCAGCCCAACACTTCTTCACCATTTTTTAACGCTAACTCGACGGTCCGGTAGTGGTCCTGGTGGATGACTAAGCGCGACGCGTCGCTTCTCTGGGGAATCGGGACAAAACGCTCGACAGTGAGCTCGTATTGCTCGGCGGTCTTCAGCTCGTGTTTTCTTCCGATCAAGAATCCGCCATGCTCCCCCTCGGAATGCAAATGGGAGAACTGGTCCAAAGCGAGCATGACTTCCTCACGAAAAACGAGGCGCGGAAAAGGACCAGCCTTACCCACCAAGAATCTCCTCGTGGAAAAAGTTACGCGTTCTGTACCCATAGCACTCTCCCCTAAAAGATGCTGAAGTCTAGAACCTCCGATAAGCGCCTTAGCATGCTGATGCCAACAACGCTGTTTCCTTTACGATCTAGAGCCGGCCCAAACGTGGCCACACCATACTGCCCGGGAACGACTCCCAAAATCCCGCCAGAAACGCCACTCTTGGCCGGAATCCCGACCTGAATGGCAAACTCTCCCGACCCATTATACATGCCACATGTCACCATAAAGGCCGAGGCTAGGCGCACAGCTTTGGCCGACACGATTGGAGTCCCATCGTCACCTATACCTTTCGTAGCCAAGAACATGCCTATGCGGGCTAGATCGGCACAATTAACCAAAATTGAACATTGCCGGAAATAAAGGTCCAGTACCTCTTCTACATCACCCTCAAGGCCGTTAATGTCCTTGAGAAAATAAGCCAGGGCACGATTGCGATGTCCTGTCTCCTTCTCGGATTTGTACACCGACTCGTCTACCTCTACCGGCCTCCCCAGAATCTTCTCCAAAAGGTCGGCAATACGTGCAAAACGATCTTCGACAGAAGAACCAGGAATCAGTGAACAGACGGCAATAGCTCCGGCATTAATCATCGGATTGAGTGGCTTTTGCTCCGAGGTTTCCAGCTTAACAATGCTGTTAAACGAGTCTCCGGTGGGCTCAGAACCCACTTTGGAAAACACTGCCTCTACTCCGCGCTGTTCCAAGGCCACCAAGAGACTAAATACCTTGGATATGCTCTGCAGCGTGAAGTCAACGCGGGAGTCACCTGCCTCAAAAAGGCCCTGCGGGGTCATTAAGGCCACACCAGCCATTCTTGGGTCTGCCTTTTTCAACTCAGGGATATACGAAGCTACTTGGCCACGTTCTGCGTGTTTCCTACTCTCCTGCAGGGTCTCCTCGAGAAACCCGCTATAGTCAAATACCGAGTTCACATCTCTACCTCCAGTGCAAAAGGTAAAGACCCTAAGCAGGGTCCTTGATAGCGCTCCACATTTGAATCGTGTCCTTACCAGCGTCCTTAGCCTGGTACATTGCTTGATCCGCAAAAAGCAGGAGCTGCCTCTTATCCGACGTATGATAGGGTTTGGCCGCAATTCCTAAAGAAACAGTAATCGATTCCTTCCACGTGGGATTCTTACATGTGGATAGGTTCTCCCTAATGCGCTCGGCGACGCGCTGCGCTCCCTGGGCATCCATTCCCTTCAAGAATACGACGAACTCATCGCCCCCATAGCGGATGACTTGATCATCGGCCCGAACACTCTTTGTAATGGTCTCGACCAACTCTTTGAGGACCTTATCGCCCTCCCCATGACCATAGGTATTGTTGAAGACGGCGAAATCATCAACATCAATGAAAAGAAGACTCATTGCTTCGTCTGAAGGTTCACTCAGCCAATTGTTGAGAAAACGGAAGTTATAGGCACCCGTCATCTCATCAATGACCAGCTCTTCCTCTAGTTCTTGTCTGAGCGCTCGCTCCGCACTTACTTCGGCCGCTGCCTTTAGGAGCCCTGAGAGGTTAACCAACAAGATGGCGAATAACACGATGCCCCAAAAACCATAACTGATGGCAAAGTACGTAAAGATGATTCCAATAAACCCGCTGCTGAAACTACTAAAGGATCCCATCTGCAAAACCAGGCGCATCTGCGTAAACCAGGAAATGCCTCTCCAGTTCGCCACCACATAGCAAACAAACCCGATATTACAGACGATATAGACAACCGTCGCCACTATCAGTGCAACGACCAATCCAGCCCCTGTCGTTCCCAGGACTTGTTTCAAATACTCCAGCACCAATGTTGCCACGAGCCTGGAAATGGCAAACTGTGCTGCATTAAACATGGTTCGTCGCCAGAGTTTTCTATTTCGCACACCATCATAGACTCCCTGAAGCACACCGATCAACATCGATGGTGTAACGCCGGCGATGTGTGCCATGGGCATAACTACGGCTGTACCCAGCGAGATATCTGTTCTTTCACTTATACGCACCGAAACACCCTGCAAGTATACCTGCAGAGCGCCGAGGACAAGAATGGTTGGCCAAGTCCCTTCACGAACACCACTGTAAAAAATAACACCCAAGATGACCGCAATGGCTGCTAGCAAATCCATAGCACGGTCCATCCGTCGTTCTACATTCGCATCCGGCAAGCCAACACCCCCTTACCGCTACCTCGCCGATATTGGTAATTTCTTTGCTTTTTCCCAATATCCTGCTTCGTTGAGGGATGCTCGTGAAAAAAGATGCGAATGATACCTGTTAGAATGCTACGCGATGTCCTGAACTTCGCTCCAGACTTGTGCATTATTCTTACCCGCCTCTTTAGCCTTGTACATCGCCTGGTCGGCATACAAGAGCAACTGACGTTTATCCTTCGTGTGCTCAGGTTTGACCGCGATGCCGAGGGAGACCGTAATAGGTTCCTTCCAGGTAGGGGTCGTCACCAGAGTCAAGTTCTTTACAATGCGACCTGCAAGTCGCCTTGCTCCTTCTGCGTCAACCCCTCGCAATAGCACCACAAACTCATCACCGCCGTAGCGAATGACGTGATCGTCTTCCCTCACACTCTTGCGGATCGTCTCAACCAAGAGCGCTAGAACCTTGTCGCCCTCAGCATGGCCGTAGGTATCATTGAAGAGAGCAAAGTCATCAATATCCATGAACAGCAGACTCATCGCTTCGCCCGAAGGCTCACCGAGCCAGTTATTCAAGTAGCGGAAGTTGTAGGCACCCGTCATCTCATCAATGACCAGCTCTTCTTCGAGCTGCTTCCTCTGCTCCCGCTCCACACTGACCGCTGCAGCAGCCTCCAGTAGCCCCGACAGGCTGATCAGGAGGACGGAAAAGGCCACCAGTCCCCAGAACTCATAACTCAAGATAAAGAATGCAAAGATAATGCCAATAAAGCCGCTACTAAAGCTACTGTACATCAGGAGAGGAAACACTAGTCTAAAGTGAGCAAGCCAGGAAACACCCCTGGAGATAGCGGCCATGCGACACACCAACCCAATGTTAAAGACAATGTACACCGCCGTTGCCACGATTGCCGCGACTGCAAGTTCAAAACCAGTGCCCGCCAATGCATCGCGAACATACACAAAGCTCAAGCGCATCATCAAAGCTGACAAGGCTAGTTGCGCGGCATTGAACATGGAACGTTGCCATTCTTTCTTACCCTTCACACCATCATAGATGCCCAGAAGAACAGAAATGAGCATCGATTGGGTTACGCCGCACATGATAACCATGGGCAGTACAGCGGCAGCACCCAGCGAAACGTCGGTGCGCTCACTAATACGTACCTTTACGTCGGCTAAATAGATCTGCAGAAGTGCAAAGATGAGCATCACAAGCCAACTGGCTTCACGAAATCCACTGTAGAATATGACACCCAAGACCACGGTCATCATGGTTACAATGTAGATATTCAAGTTTACCCGCGTATTCACTGGCACACGTCCCCTCAGCGACTAGTCAGTGGTTCACTACACGACCTGCGTACGCACACAAAAAGGACTCCCGCCTAGGCAGGGTCCTTCGCTATATTCCACATTTTGGCATTATTTTTTCCGAACTCCTTCGCTTGATACATCGCTTGATCGGCAAACAGCAACAGTTGACGCTTATCCCTAGCATGTTGCGGCATAGCTGCAATCCCCAACGAAACTGTAAGGGGTTCCTTCCACCTTGGATTGCTCACGGTAGCCAAATTATCCATGATGCGATCAGCCACTTGCCTAGCTCCTTCGGCATCCATGCCGTGCAAGAACACGACAAACTCGTCACCACCGTAACGAATGACTTGATCCTCGGATCGGATACTCTCCTTAATTTTCTCCACAAGTAGGCGCAACACCTTATCGCCTTCTGCATGTCCATAAGTATTGTTGAAAATGGCAAAGTCATCAATGTCCATGAACAACAGGGCCAGTTCTGTTTCCGACGGATCATTCAGCCAGTTGTTCAAGTACCGGAAATTGTAGGCTCCGGTCATCTCATCAATAACTAGTTCTTCCTGGAGTTTCTTCCTCTGCCCACGTTCAACATGCACATCGGCGGCTGCTTTCAACAAGGTTGACAAGTTAACAACGAGGGCCGAGAAGACAATCATACCCCAATAGCCGTAGCTCATGATAAAGAAAGTAAAGAGAATCCCGATAAACCCACTTGTCACATGGCTATAAAAACCGGTCCCCAGTCTGGCTGCCATTTCCGTCCGCCAAGGAATTCCTCTTCGAACAGCACCAATCCGAGCCACTAGCCCCTTGTTGAAGAACATGTACACGATGGTCGCAACAGACATGGCAAGAACACCGCCGATACCTGTCTCTCCCCACAGACTAGTCAAATACTCGATTGTGATGCCGGCCAAGAGGGTTGAAAGGGCAAACTGAGCCGAGTTGAACATCGTACGCTGCCATGATTTCTTGTATCGCAATCCATCATAGATGCCCTTGGACGCAGAGATAAGCATAGCTGGAGTAGCACCACAAAGATAAATCATAGGGAGGATCACAGTGATACCAAGGGACATGTCACTACGCTCGTCCACATTCACTACGCTCTCCTTCAGGAAAATGGAAAGAGCAGTAAAAAACAACGCGACAAGCCAGTTAAACTTGTCAAACCCGCGGTAAAAGACGACCCCTAAAACGATGGTGAGTACGATCACGACGTACATATTGAAGTGGACTCGTTTAGAATCCCTCTGTAGCACAGAAACACCCCCATCCCCATGACAATTAAGGATTAATTCTTTACACAAAGGCAATATCCTGTCCGATTTCCAGAAAATCGGTATAGAACTTCCGCCGACTTAAGATCATGCCATCATATCATGGATCAGCGCCAAGACCTGTTCCCTTCCTTGGCGGCTTTCAGCCGAAAAGAGTATTGGATCGACTCCTAGACACTCCCTGATCACTTTGGAGTGTTGGCCATACTTTCCGCGGCTAATCTTGTCGACTTTGGTCGCAATGAGGACATAGGGCATGTCCATCTCGCGTAACCACGAATTCATCGTCTGATCGTCCGCAGTAGGTTTGTGACGTACATCAACGAGATGGAGCACTCCCACCAAATTTGGGCGGCCCGTAAGATAACCTTCAATCATGGGACCCCACTTTTTTCGAACCCCCTCTGGCACCTTGGCAAATCCATAGCCGGGCAGGTCCACAAGGCAGAGCGTGTCCACGCGATAGAAATTGATGGTCTGTGTTCTTCCCGGTTGGTTGGAGGTTCGGGCAAACTTTTTACGACCCACCAGGGTGTTGATAAGGGACGATTTGCCCACATTGGATCGCCCCACTAGAGCAATCTCTTTGAGACCGTGCGGTGGATAGCCCTGCTGGTTCACCGCACTGGTCAAGAATTCTGCGTTATGCAAGTTGAGAGCCATATTACTGATCTCCCATCCACGTCTCGTCATTCACCACTGGTGGTACATCGGGCACAACAAAAGGTAAAGGTTGCTCGCTCACAGACTCTGCGTAGAGAGCGTGTGCTAAGACCTCATCCATATGCTCCACCAGGGAGATTTTCAACTTCGATAACACGCTAGCTGGAATCTCTTCTAAGTCTTTCTCGTTTTCAACAGGCAATAAGACATGGGTGATCCCTGCTCGATGGGCTGCTAAGAGTTTCTCCTTTACTCCTCCGATAGGAAGCACTCTGCCCCGGAGCGTGATCTCTCCCGTCATGGACAGATCATGCCGCACTGGCCGATTGGTCAAGGCGCTGGCCAGAGCTGTCGCAATCGTGATACCAGCCGATGGACCATCCTTGGGAATCGCTCCTTCTGGAATATGCATATGAATGTCCTTGCACTCATGAAACTTCGGATCGATGCCAAGTTCCACGGCACGAGAACGCAGATAGCTTAATGCAGCTTGCGCAGATTCCTGCATGACCTCGCCGAGCTTACCCGTTAAAGTCAACTTTCCTTTTCCATCGACAACAGTGACCTCAATCGTTAGCGTCTCTCCGCCCACCTGTGTAAACGCCAAGCCGGTGGCGACACCAACCTTGTCTTCGAGATTAACCTGGCTATGCAAGTAACGCGGCGCTCCTAGATACTTGTGCAAGTTACTGACATTGACCCGGGCGCTGGTGATCTGTCCCTTCACAATTTCAGTGGCAACCTTGCGGCACACCGTGCCAAGTCGTCGTTCTAGCGTACGCACTCCAGCTTCTTTGGTGTACTCACTGATGATCTTGTAAATTGTATTGTCCGAAATCTGAAGCTGGTCTTCTCGAAGACCGTTGTTCTCGAGCTGTTTAGGCCAGAGATGACGCTTCGCAATCTCGAACTTCTCATACTCGGTATACCCAGGAATCTCAATGACCTCCATTCGGTCTCTCAAAGGGGCCGGAATGGAATGCAGGACATTGGCTGTTGTAATAAAGAGTACCTCAGACAGGTCAAAGGGAACTTCTAGGTAATGATCACCAAAGCGGTTGTTCTGCTCAGGATCAAGTACCTCCAAGAGCGCAGAGGCAGGATCTCCCCTAAAGTCCGAAGCGAGTTTATCGACTTCGTCCAGGACGATTACGGGGTTGAGGCTTCCCACCGTTTTCATGGTCTGGATAATACGTCCAGGCATCGATCCAATATACGTGCGGCGATGGCCTCGAATTTCGGCCTCATCACGTACACCGCCTAACGAAAGGCGGGAGAAGTTACGATTCAATGCCGATCCCACCGATTGTGCCAGCGAGGTCTTACCCACTCCAGGTGGACCGACCAAGCACAGAATTGGCCCCTTCGACGATTTTGTCAATTGACGAACAGCCAAGAACTCTAGAATACGCTCTTTGACTTTTTCGAGACCGTAATGATCACGATCAAGGAGTTCCTCAGCCAAATTCAGATCTAAACGGTCTTTCGTCCGTTTTGACCATGGCAAAGATAGCATCCAATCAATATAATTGCGCACAACAGTAGCTTCGGCGGCCATAGGCGCCATGCGTTCTAAGCGATGGATTTCATGCAGAACCTTGGCTTTCGCTTCTTTCGGAAGCTTGCCTTTTTCTAGTTTTTCCTTGAGTTCTTCAATCTCGCTGCTTCCTTTTTCATCCCGTTCACCCAGTTCAACTTGGATGGCTTTGATTTGCTCGCGGAGATAGTATTCCCGCTGGGCCTTTTCCATCTGTTTGCGCACCCGTTGCTGGATACTCTTCTCTAGGCCAAGAATTTCTCCCTCGCGGTAGAGTAGCCCGAGGATAGCCTCAAGTCGCTTATCAACGGGAAAGATCTCAAGTAAGTCTTGCTTTTCCTTGAACGTCACGTTCATTTGACTGGCAATTGTGTCAGCAAAACGATGAATATCGTCAATGCTGCTCACCGACATTAGCACTTCAGCAGGAATTTTCTTGCTGAGCCTCACATACTTCTCAAACTCATCGCGAACAATGCGCATAAGCGCCTCGCGTTCATAGTTGTCCATGTCTCCGTTTGTCTCAGGGACTTCTGTCACAAATACTTCATAATACCCGTCAGCATCATCAATATGGTCTAATGTAACTCTAGCAAGGCCTTCCACTAAGACTCGGATTTGGCCTTCGGGTACCTTCAGGAGCTGTTTGATCTCACAGAGAGTACCGACACTATAAATATCTTCAGGCTGCGGATCTTCCACGGCCAACTGATGCTGTGCTGCCAAGACAATACGCCCGTCTCTGAGCATGCTCTGCTCAACGGCTTCGATGGAGCGTTCACGCCCCACTTCGAGCGGTGTCACCATGTGAGGAAACACCAGCGTTCCACGGAGAGGTAGCAACGGAAGAGATCTTGCCATAGTTTGTTGTACCATTTCTACACCCCCAGATTTCATGATGTACATTCATTGTATCATAGTTTGGAAAATCAGGGAATTATCCCCGGAGAGATTTTGGGAGAGGCTCCTAATAAGTCACTCGGTCTCCTTAGGGATGCAGTTGGTGACATCTGCTCTCTATGGGAATGCAATAACACATGATCCAGGACATCTGTTATCTTCTCAACTGGGACGACTTCGACACCTTCAAGAGTCTCGAAAATTTCTTGCCAGTTGTCTGCAGGAATCAGCACCTTGGTAATGCCCGATTCCAGAGCTGCCCGAACTTTGGGCACAACACCACCCACAGGCTTCACCAAACCATGAATCGTCACTTCTCCCGTCATAGCCACAAGACTCGTTACTGGTCGATTGGTCAACGCTGAAGCCACGGCGGTGACCATACTAATCCCTGCAGAAGGTCCATCAACCGGTATTCCACCAGGAAAGTTGATGTGAATATCATAGTCCTGTGGTCTTAGCCCCAGGCAGGACTTTAAGACTGTTAAGACATTATCTACAGAACAGCGAGCCTGCGACCGACGTCGCATGGTTCGCCCCTGCCTCCCGAACTCTTCCTCCTCCATGACACCTGTTACTTGCGTCTTACCTTGATTTGGTTCCACCGGGATTGCAGTAGCCTCTACCTCTATCACCGTACCCATGTTGGGACCATACATGGCGAGTCCGTTGACGACTCCCACGGTAGGTTCCTTCCGCACGTGACTCTGGGGCCTTGGTGCGTACTGACCGCAGCTGAGAACCCACTCAACATCGGCCTTCTCTATGGATTTGCGCCCCTCACCTGTGACAACACCAGCAGCAATCTGTACAATGTTCACCGCGTCCCTCCCATTACTGGCGAAACGTTTGATCTCTTCGAGCGCTTCCAGACTCATAGGGTAATGAATCTTGGATGCAGCGTTTGACGCGATCACGCCGATTTCTTCAGAACTTAGGTTGCGGAAGTACACCTCTAAGCAGCGTGATCGTAGCGCGGGGGGAAGCTCAGACGACATCCGGGTTGTGGCACCGATGAGTCGAAAGTCGGCCGGGAGACCGTTTTCAAAGATCTCGTGAATGTGCGCGGGAATATTGGGGTCTTCGGAGGAGTAGTAAGCGCTATCAAGAAAGACCTTGCGGTCCTCCAAAACCTTCAGCAACTTGTTCAACTGGGTGGGATGGAGTTCCCCGATCTCGTCAATAAATAACACGCCTCCATGCGCCTTGGTAACGGCCCCGGGCTTGGGTTGAGGGATACCTGCTACTCCGAGGGGACCTGCCCCTTGGTAGATCGGATCATGGACAGACCCCATGAGAGGATCGGCTATCCCGCGCTCATCAAAACGAGCTGTTGTAGCGTCAACTTCGACAAATACAGCGTCTTGTCTGAAAGGAGACAACGGATTCGCCTTGGCCTCTTCTAGCACAACCCGTGCAGCTGCCGTCTTGCCTACACCCGGTGGGCCATAAACAATGACATGTTGAGGATTTGGTCCGCAAAGCGCTGCCCTCAGAGCCTTGAGCCCGTCATCTTGTCCAATGATCTCGCGAAAATCACGTGGCCGAGTCACTTCTGACAAAGGCTCCGTCAGCGAGATGGACTTAAGGCGGTTTAACCTGTCCATTTCTTTCCTTGATTCTCGATCAACAGCGGATTTGCTTCCCTGCTGTTGCCGAAGGAGATTCCAAAAGTACAGACCAATGACAATAGCAAAAAACAGATTGATCAATCCGAGAATTCCCATTATCATTATCACTCCTCTCCGAGACTTACTCTCCTATTATGCCCGGAGGATAGAAAAAGGATAAGTCCTAGATACGGACTTATCCTTGATAAATCTATAGTTCTTGTTAGCGTTAAGCGCTTTCTTCTTTTCCCTTGCCCTTCGATTTGCTTCGCACAATCAAAGGCTGTTCTTCCTTCTCCACAGAACCACGAGTGATCACACACTTGGAAACATGTTCTTCAGACGGCACGTTATACATGACATCCAGCATGATTCCCTCAACAACAGTGCGCAAACCTCTCGCCCCAGTCTTCTGCTCCAAAGCCTTGGCTGCAATCATACGCAGAGCTTCGGGTTCGAACTCCAGAACCACTCCGTCCATTTGCAGAAGCTTCTGGAACTGTTTGACCAAAGCATTCTTGGGCTCGGTGAGAATCTGAATCAGAGCTTCTTCATCCAAAGCATCGAGAGTGCATACTACGGGGACACGGCCGATAAACTCGGGGATCAACCCATAGCGCAACAGATCCTCAGGCATGTTCTGGCGCAAAATATCGCCAATTTTCTTCTCTTCCCGGGTCATCACATCAGCACCAAAGCCGATTGTCTTATGCCCGATTCTGCGTTCGATGATCTTCTCAAGCCCATCAAAGGCGCCACCACAAATGAACAAAATGTTCGTCGTGTCGATCTGGATGAATTCTTGATGGGGGTGTTTGCGTCCACCCTGCGGCGGAACGCTGGCTACCGTTCCTTCGAGAATCTTCAAGAGCGCCTGTTGGACACCTTCGCCAGATACATCCCGGGTAATCGATGGATTCTCAGACTTGCGAGCAATCTTGTCAATCTCATCGACGTAGATGATCCCGAGCTCAGCCCGTTCCACATCATAATCAGCTGCTTGAATCAGCTTGAGGAGGATGTTTTCCACGTCTTCTCCCACATAGCCTGCCTCTGTCAGACTTGTTGCGTCGGCAATGGCAAAGGGTACATTGAGAATCTTCGCCAAAGTCTGGGCCAAGAACGTCTTTCCACTTCCGGTTGGTCCAAGCATGAGTATGTTACTTTTCTGTAACTCAACGTCGTCCGTCTTCTCATTACTCTTGATACGTTTGTAATGATTATAGACAGCCACCGACAGTGCTTTTTTGGCTTCGTCTTGCCCAATCACGTATTCATCTAGCGCTGCCCTAATCTCTTTTGGCTTAGGAACGCTATCCAGTTCAATATCATGGTCCTCGGTGAACTCTTCTTCGATGATCTCGTTACAGAGCTCTATACATTCGTCACAAATATAGACCCCTGGTCCGGCGATGAGCTTCTTAACCTGCTCTTGCATCTTCCCGCAAAAAGAACACTTTAACTGTCCTTTTTCATCGCCAAATTTGAACATCTAATCACCCCACCTCACTCGTCACGGTCTGTTATCCATTGCTACATGTTGTCCTTGTTCCCAGTCTGGTGCTTCGTTAGCACACCGTCGATCAAACCGTACTCTTGTGCGCTTTGAGCAGTCATGTAGTAATCACGGTCTGTGTCTTGTTCAATTCTCGCCAGTGGCTGGCCAGTATGGTGTTGCAGGATCTTGTTAACCTGGCTCTTCAGGAACAAGATTTCCTTGGCTTGAATCTCAATCTGGCTGGCCTGACCTTGTGCTCCCCCTAGGGGTTGATGAATCATGATTCGAGAATTCGGTAGAGCGTAACGTTTTCCATCGGCTCCTGCAGCGAGCAGGAGAGCAGCCATACTGGCGGCCATGCCCACGCAAATCGTGGAAACATCGGCCTTGATGTACTGCATCGTATCGTAAATTGCCAATCCGGAATAGATTACCCCACCTGGACTATTAATATACAGGTGGATATCCTTGTCAGGATCCTCTGATTCTAAGAACAACAACTGCGCAATAACAAGATTTGCCACCTGGTCATCGATGGGACCACCGATGAAGATGATGCGATCTTTAAGGAGCCGGGAGTAAATGTCGAAAGCCCGCTCTCCTCGATTTGTCTGTTCTACAACCATTGGGACTAAAACACTCAATTGTCTCCCGCCTTTCTATTACGTTGATTTTACTCTTGTTCCGCAACCTCAACGGCAGGCTCCACGTCGGTAATGACGGCATTATCCACAATCAACTGAAGGGCTTTTTCTCTCCGAATTTGCGCTTCAATGCCCGGTCTTTGACTGTTCCAGTATTCCCTCATGCGTTCTTCTAATTCAGGAGTCAGCTCACCAGCAGAACCCATGAACTCTTGAATTTTTTCTTCAACGCTCTCTTCGCTGACGGTAATACCTTCCTTCTCGATGATGGCTTCCAGGATCAGGTCGTGCATGATTTGCGTCTTAGCCTGGGGCTCGAATTGAGCCTGCAGATCTTCTCTACTTTGGCCGGTCATCTCGAGATACATTTCTTCGCTGAACCCTTGTCTCTGCATGTTTTGGAGGAAGTAATCCAAAAGATGCCCAGCTTGGTGTTCAATCATGGATTGCGGAATTTCGACGGAACTATCCCCAGCAATAAGCTCTAATAGTTTATTCTCCATTTGCTCAGTGGTTCTGCGGGTAGCCTCGTCCTCTAAGTTCTTCCGAATCTCTGCCTTCAATTCATCGAGAGTATCATGTTCACTAATATCCTTAGCAAATTCGTCATCAATCTCAGGCAGAAACTTTTCCTTCAGTTCCTTAATGGTTACTGTGAACGTAGCTTCTTGACCAGCCAAGTGTTCGGCATGGTATTCTTCTGGGAAGGTAACTTGAATATCCTTCGTCTCCCCAACCTCAACACCGATCAACTGGTCCTCAAAGCCAGGGATGAACTGCCCTGCACCAATCTCTAGAGTATGGTTCTCAGCCGCTCCGCCGCTAAAGGGCTTGCCGTCAACATAACCAATGAAGTCGATGACCGCAAAATCGCCTTTTTGCACCGCGGTGTGCTCAGCCACCACGAGTTCCGAGTTGCGTTGTTGCTGTTGTTTAAGTATATTCTCGACATCTTCGTCGGAAACTTGAACGATCTCTCGATCCACTTTGAGGCCTTGATAGTTGCCCAATGTGAGCTCTGGATAGACATCTACGATATACGTAAATGTAGCGCCTTCGCTGCGATCGATATGCTCGATGTCAACTTCGGGTCTATCCACAGCCTTGATTTCGGTTTCGTCAAGTGCGTCTTCATAGAGACGAGGCAGCAAAAGTTCTACTGCGTCTTCCACAAAAACATCTGGTCCGTAGTTCAATTCTATAATCTTGCGAGGCGCTTTACCTTTTCTGAAACCTGGAATATTGATCCTCTTCACGTTCTTGCGATACGCTTCTTCCATAGCTTTCTCAAGGGTCTCTGCGTCTATCTGCACTGTCAGCTTAACTCTGCTGTTCTCCAACTTCTCCATCTTTACTGTCATAGTATAAACCGATCTCCTTTCGTTCCCCTAACGCAAAAAAAGTACACCTGGTAGTGTAACTAAACTATGTACATGAAAATAAATGGTGCAGGCGGAGAGAGTCGAACTCTCACGGGGGTTGCCCACTAGATCCTAAGTCTAGCGCGTCTGCCAATTCCGCCACGCCTGCACGTCCTTATTATGATGGTGAGCCATCCGCGACTCGAACGCGGGACACCCTGATTAAAAGTCAGGTGCTCTACCGACTGAGCTAATGGCTCATCACGCTATGTTATTATAACAGAGACGAAAATGGGGGTCAACTCCTTTTGGACTAGTTTGTCTGGAAAAAAACCTGTATAATAAAAGTGTGAAAGTTTGTAGAGAGAGGGAACTTCTGTGCGAATACCCCGTCGCTACTGGCGTAATCTTGATTGGCCTTTGATCCTCGCAGTTCTTGCCTTGACAGCGATTGGTCTGGTGGTCATCTATTCGGCTTCCTATTCACAACTTGTAGCTGCAGGTTTAAGTCCCTGGCATTATGTTAGGAGCCAACTTGTGGCCTTTGGGGTTGGACTGGTAGCCGCTATTGTAATTGTCTCCATTGACTATCGAGTATGGATACGCTGGTCAAAACTGATCTACATTGCTACCATGGCTGTCTTGGGAGGCGTGCTCTTTCTCGGCCAGACGGTCTTCGGATCGCAGCGCTGGATACGGGTGGGCCCCATGGGTATACAGCCATCCGAACTAGCCAAGATCGCCATTGTCTTGGTTCTGGCGAAGTTCTTTGAAAAAGAGGAGAATGCCCAAAATCTCGCGGGTGTTGGTAAAGCATTCCTACTTGTTCTCTTTCCCATGGCGTTGATCTTGAAGCAGCCCGATCTAGGCACTGCAGCCATTTTCGTTGGACTCTTCTTTACTATGTGGTATGTAGGCAATGGTAATGCAAAGCACATCATGATTGCAGGATTGCTTGTGATCGTAGGGTCGATATCGGTCGTCATCCTCTCCCTCCAAGGATGGGTTAGCATCATCAAACCATACCAACTTAAGCGTATTCTCGTCTTTCTGGACCCCTACTCTGACCCAAGCGGAGCAGGGTGGAATATAATCCAATCCATCATCGCTATTGGTTCTGGCGGTTTTTTTGGCAAAGGGGTCTTAAACGGTACACAGAGCTCTTTGCACTTCTTGCCGGCGAATCATACTGACTTCGTTTTTTCCGTCATAGCCGAAGAATTCGGGTTCCTTGGTTCTGTCGTTGTGCTCGCTCTCTTCGTGGTTGTCCTCTGGCGCGGGCTCCATATAGCTGCTGTGGCTAAAGACACCTATGGCACACTCCTCGCGACAGGAGCTACTGGTATCTTCTTCTTCCACCTTATCATTAATGTAGGCATGACGCTTGGGTTCATGCCCATCACAGGACTTCCTCTGCCTTTTATCACCGCTGGTGGAAGCATCATGCTCACGAGCCTAATGGCTATCGCCATCATCTTGAATGTGGGTCTGAGACGCAACAAAATCATGTTTTAGCTCCAAGGCCAACAAGAGCAGAGTTGAAGAGGCAAAACCCAGACAGGTCGCTGCTGCGACCACACCGGAGTCATTAAAAAGAAAAGCGGCCGTTGAGGCAATGACCACCCCGACTATTCCTTTGGCAATAAAGGGGTGGTTTTCCTTTAGCCAGCAAATGTACTTGGATGGCCAGATGAAAGATGCGCCCATGCCCACCAAAGCTACAATTAAAGCATTACTCCACATACTGTAGCGCAAGAGCTTGAGATTCATGGATAGTTTTCGAATAATGATCAGAACCAGAGCAGCCGGACCGTCACGTCGGACAAGTTCCACTGTCTGGCCAATATGGGACTGCTCTCCATGAGAGTTTGCACTATCAATCAACATGAGGACACCCAAAACCAAGATCGTGGCAAGAGCCACAGTCACGACAGTGTGCCAACGAATCCTCTTTTGGGCAAAGGTGATCCAGGCAAAACCAAAGCCGACCACTGCACTGATGGCACCTCCTACGTTGGTACCCAACGACGGTAAACCAACCACTAATGTCACTAGACCGAAAAGCAAAATCCCCAAAGCATTTCTCCAGCGTCCCGCAATCTTCTTGTGTTCGACAAATGTAGCCCATGCCATAAGCGTAGACCCAACTAAAACACCCATAAACTCATTTCCCAGTCCATAAAAGCGAGCTCCCCCAATCGGGTCATAACCCAAAAACGAGTAACGCATGAGCCAGCTACCAAGGAGTACATCAACGATTAGAGTCACCGTCGTTCCAGCGCAAATAATCCCCACAAGAGGCGCTACGCCGAATCCCTTAATTCTGAGGAAACAGATAATCACGAAGGATAGCAGGACGATAAGGGGGGCCCGGCTCCAGAGCAAAAGGCCAAATGGCAGTATAATCAAGAGCAGCAGTCCCAACTGCAAAGTACGCACGGCCCAATCAGGTAGAAAAGTGGAGACAATCAAAACAACGAGTACAGCGCTGTACGTCAAAATCTGAGCGATGACGACAGCGCGCAACACTTGACCTCGATACCTCGACAGGTACTCAATTTTGCCTGCCATGCTCTCCAAACGTGTTACGGCGTCACTTACCGACCCTGGAGCAACAAAGGCAGGACGGCCAATGAAGGGTTGCCTGTGCTCTATTTCCAAGAGCTTAAGAATTGTGGGAGCTACATCCATATTTGTGATCAAACCGGGCCACCTTGTGGTTCCTGACGTCAAGAGCCCATCCGCTACACCCCAACAAAGGGCAGGTGTCAGCCAGAATCCCTTACGAGCATCTTGCTCCGCTGGATAAGGACTGATGAGCAAGACAACCGTCTGGGTAGAGGAGTTTCGCACCACATCGTCCACAAACAGATTTGCTTCCTGGACGATGAGGCGGCGCATGTTTTGTCTCTGGGATTCTACAAGCTGACTCTGGTATTGATCAAGGCGGAAGGGATCTCCAAGGTCAACTATCACGAGGGTTTCCTCGGCTGACAGAACTGCGTCCAATAAGCGTCCATAGTCGGTGCGCAAACCATAAGGGTAAGACGGGTCCAGTATCGTGAACTCTGAACCGATACTTCCCTCCCATACCCTCCCCCACCCGTCCATAGCGACCAGGGCAGCCCAAGCATAGGGTTCAACACCGTCACTGTTGCCCAGAACACGCAAAGGCGTATTGGCATCCACAAATGCCGTGCCCAAAGCACCTGGTTCGATCCGATAATTGACGGTCTGTGCCCCTCGAATCTGCGCTATTTTCGGCTGGACGATAGACGTCGGTTCTAGCCCAGTGTGCCTTCTGTAGAGTTCCTTTCCAGCTTGCTCTCCCTGATAAAATCCTGCTGCACCGCTCAGGCCCACCGCCCTCGCACCGGCTCCGATACTGAGATAGGCTCCGGATACAGCTTCCCCTCCTCCTCCACGGGTATTAAGGAATCCCAAACCCAAGGGGGTGTCAAACTCGAGACCATCGATATCGCTCCACCGCAACCCATGCCATAACACCAAAACCACTTGTTCCACTTTCTCATCCTTGGCCAAGGCGGGCAGCCCCGGAAAGGCAACGATACACAAAAGGAGCAAGGTGGAAACACTACGCGGGGTCATGTCAATAATCCTTCATACAAGGCTCGGGTGCAGCGTACCATGCGTTCTTCGTCAAAGTACGTATCCACACGCTGGCGATTGAACTCGCCCATAGCCCTGGCCTTTTCTGGTGCCTTAAGTACATGAAGGAGGGCGGCGGCGAAGTCAGGTGCGCTTCCCGGGCGAACTAACAAGCCTCCTTTGCCAGGAACCACAGCTTCATGGAGGGTGGGAAGATCAGAGGCCACAACCGGCAAACGGCTAGCCATCGCCTCAAGGATGCTGAGGTTAAACCCCTCACTTAAACTGGGCAGGGCGAAGCAATCCCATCCAGCCATCAAAGCGGGCACATCGTCTCGCCAGCCCAGAAATTGGACTCTACTATTCAAACCTAGTTTGTGTGCGTATTGCTGCAGTCTGGAGCGTTCTGGCCCATCACCTACTATCACGAGATGTAGCCTAGGTAGGATTTTCATGACAAGGGACATGGCTTCCAGAAGAGTGGAAAGACCCTTTTCGGGAATCAGGCGCGCCACCGTACCCACAATTTGATCATCGAGATCGATACCCAAAGGCGTCCGCGATGCATCGGACGAGTACGCGTCGAACGCACTTGAAGCGATACCGTTGTGAATTGTCAACACTTTTCGCTCTGGGACATATCGAACAATTTGCTCGCGAACTGCGTCAGAAACGCTGATAATGGTGTTCATGCTATTGAACATCCAACGCTGCACAGCATTTGTGCCCCACTGGGAAATTTTAGACGAACGTTGTGGCAAAGAGTTATGGGCGGTAAACAGGAAGTGCGGATGTCTAAATGGTGCAAGAGCCATAGACGTGATCAAAGCCGCCTTAAGGCCGTGAGCGTGCACAACATCGGGTTTCTCTTTGCGCAAGACTCTGCGGAGCTGCCGAGTGGCCGCCAAATCACGCCGCAAGTGCAATCCATCCACGAGATCCAAGGGGAAAAAGCGTCTGGAGCCGGCCCAATCCTGCAAATCCCGTGGAGCGACGAGCACGATGTCTAGATCGGGAATACCCCGCAATAGGCTCTGAAGGTGCTGCAAAATTCCCCCTTGTGCAGGACGAACCACCCAAAGTATCTTCATACAATTCTCCCCTCTGCGTCTCCGTTTATTTTGGACAAAATTAATCAATCAATACGGGGAATGCTACGAGTAGAAGGGAGAGATTTTATGCGCCGGATGATCTTCATTTTCCTCGTTGTAGTCGGGGTCCTAGCCTTGGGGGTACGATTCTTTGTTAACGAAAGACTCGCCAGTGAAACGCCCCCCGGAATGGAAATCCAACTTGTGGAATACGAGTCGTTCAACCAGCTCAACACGTCGGAGTCACCTATTGCTCAACTTCAAGATTCCATCGATGCGATATCCGAAGCAGCCCTCAAGGGTCAATGGACGATGGCTTCACGGTCAGTACAACAACTTGAGGACATGTGGCGATCCTTAACTCCCAGTAGCACTGGTCGTCTCGAAACAGAGCGACAAGTTCAAATGGAAATCCAAACCCTGTATTACAACGTGTGGGATCAGAACGAACAGGCCGTACTGGCAACAGCCCAAAAGCTCACCATGCTCTTCAATCAACTGTCCCGTTAGAAAAAGGGAGCAGTCGCTCCCTTTCTTCTATCAGTGCTGTTCTGGATTCTCTGGATTCTGCTGCTGACGATTTTGCCGCTTTTGTTGCCCTTGCTGCTGACTCTGCCTCTGCTGCTGATGTTGTTGCAGGTGGCGATTGGCCAGCTCCTCGGCTGTCTCATAAAAATGATTAGCGTTCACTAATCCAGCCGCTCTTTGATTATGCGGACGGTTTTGGTTCCGTTTTTTCTTGTCTTGCGACACTACTCCAGCACCTCCTTCCTCACTAGTATTGACGAAGGAGTTTTGATTTATAATGGCGAATTTTAGAGGGTGAATCACGAAGGAGGCAGGCAAATGAGCGTAGCCATCATCGCCAATCCCCTCGCAGGACGAGGACAAAAGACTGCACAGCTAACCAAAGAGCTCCTGACAGCTCAAAATGTGGATTTCGAAATGCTCTACACAAAACATCCTGGACATGCCATCGAGTTGGCCCAGCGGGCTTCCCAAGACCACCCGATTGTGGCGGCTTTAGGAGGGGACGGAACGATTCGAGAAGTTCTCGAAGGAACATGGCAAAGCTCTGCGACACTGGGTATTATCCCGGGAGGAACAGGTAATGACTATGCTAGGGGTCTGGGAATTCCCCGCGAGACAAAACCAGCCATTGAAGTCTTGCTCGATGGCAAGGAAACCCTCTTTGATGTGGGGCTTCACGACAATCTGGTATTTGGCCAAATGGCGTCTATTGGTTTTTCTGTTGACGTTCTGGAATATGTCAATAACCACCGCGATGGTGTGTGGAAGGGATCGGCCGCCTTTCTAGCCGGTGTCGTTGCCACAATCCGCAACTTGCGGAGCTGGCCTGTGAAGATCACTATCGACGGAACTGTCATCGAACAAGAAGTCATAGCACTCTTTGCCTTGAACATGCCCTATGGAGGGGGAGGCATGAAATTTGTACCCGAAGCCAGATATGACAGCGGTCACTTTCACCTCTTACTCATCAGCAACATTGGCAAACTCGATTTCGCCGTGACGCTGCCTAAGATCTACTCTGGCAAACACGTAACCCATCCCGCGGTCACTATTGTAGAAGGAAAGGAAATCACCATCGAGAGCGATCCCCTTCCCATCATGATCGACGGCGACGTTTTTCCTGCCAAACCATTTCATGTCAAAATCAAACCACAAGCCATGCGTGTGCTGATTCCAAAAACCCCGGCTCTTTGAGCCGGGGTTCTGCTTTAGATAATGTCGAGCTTTCTTCCCACTTTCGCAAACGCA
>Ga0265293_10000792_pt1 | contig 72741 bp, 62 predicted proteins | sample Munlanlewell138R_FD_192505 | JGI IMG/M metagenome (GOLD analysis project Ga0265293, IMG submission 192505) | Leachate microbial communities from a municipal landfill in Southern Ontario, Canada - Leachate well 138R | ecosystem: Engineered > Solid waste > Landfill > Unclassified | place: Canada... | reverse complement strand
AGCCAGGATCAAACTCTCATTTTATAGTTTGATTTGCTCTCGCTGACTTATTTGTCTATTGACTTATAGTTTAATTCTCGTAGTTTCGAATTACAATTTTATTTGCTCGATTTCTCGCATAAAATTGATTCTCATTACGAATGACCTACCTACAACTCACTTTAAGTTCGTTGGGTTAGGTCAACTGTTTCACACTATTTACTTTTCTAGGTCCTACCCTTATCTTTTCGATTAGGGTTGCCACTCTTAGAGTGACTTAATTAGTATAGCAAATTATCTATCTGTCGTCAACTAGTTTTGATTTTTAAAAGTTTTAACTACTTTTCAAAACTTATGCTGACATTTTAAAATTGTATACTCTTTTTCTTTATTTGTCAACGGTTTAATTAAACTTTTTTTCTGATATAATATAATCAAATAAAAATAAGGAGATAAATTATGGATTTCAGACAATTAGAATCTTTTATAGAAGTAGCTAAATCGAAAAGTTTTTCAAAAGCAGCGAAGAAACTTTTCATAACACAACCGACCGTTACTAATCATATTCAAAATTTGGAAAAAGAACTTGATACCATTTTAATAAATAGATTGGGTAAAACTATTTCTCTGACTGAAGCTGGACATTTATTTTTAGTATCAGCAATTCAAATCCTAAATACCTGGGAGCAAACGAAGTTTGAATTAAATTCATATAATGGAAAAATCCAAGGTCATATTAACATATTTGCCAGCTCAATACCAAGGAACTATTTACTTCCCTCTCTAATCAAATCTTTTGTCGGTCTTTATCCAGATGTTACTTTCTCCATAGGTGAAAGAGACTCTAAAGAAGTCATTAGTAGCATATTACAGGGCAAGACAAACTTTGGATTAATAGGTGCCAGATATTCTTCCAATAGCCTGGAATATATTGATTTGCTAGAAGATAGACTTGTGTTAATTGCACCAAATAACTCCAGTTTTCCCCAAGAGAACTTTTCATATATTAGCAGTGAAATCTTAATAAAGGAAAATATTATAATGCGGGAAGAAGGTTCGGGGACTAGGGCCTTAATAGAATCTACCTTAAGAAGGTGTAATGTACCTTTTGACTCTCTTAGGTTTAAAATATTCGCCGAAGATACTAGTACTATTAAAGAACTTGTATCATTTGGTGTTGGAATTAGCCTTATTTCAGAAAAAGCTATAAAAGACGATATAAACGCTGGGAAATATAAGGCATTTTTAATTGAAGATATTGCTTTTTTGAGAAAGTTTTACTTCGTATTTCATAAAAATAGACAACTATCGCCTTTAAGCGAGAAATTTAAAAAATTCGTTTTGGAATACATTCGAAATAATTGAATAAAGATTTAAAGCTTATAGTTTTTTTAAATTGTTCTTATATGCAAATATTGCTGCCTGCACTCTATCGTTTAGCTCAAGTTTTTTAAAAATGTTTGATACGTGATTTTTGACAGTCTTTTCACTGATAAACAATTTTTCCGCTATATCTTTGTTATTTAACCCTTCAGCAATCAATATTAAAACCTCATATTCCCTAGTGGTTAGCAGGCTGATTATATCTGTAGTGTCATCGTTGGTTCCATCTCGGTCAGATGCTGTACTGACCAAATCGGCAACACTTTGTTGTATGTATGTTTCACCTGCTGCTACTCTCCTGATTCCCTTCAGCAAATTGTCTGCAGTAGAATCTTTTAATAAATAACCATTTGCTCCAAGTTTTATTGTTTTTAATATATACTCTTTATCCTCATGAATAGTAAGTATTATTACTTTGGATTTTATACCCATATCTTTAAACTTTCGCAGAGCCTCTATACCATTTAATTTTGGCATATTAATGTCCAGCAATACTATATCAGGTTTTAAACTTTCACACATTTCAAAGGCCTCTTCGCCGTTACCTGCTTGTCCCACTACGTGTATATCCTCTTCCAATTCAAGTATTTGTTTTATACCCTCTCGAATCAGCACATGGTCATCTGCTATTAATACTGTTATTTCTTTTCCCTTCATTTTAACTCTCCTCCCTTAATGGTAATGACAAGGTCAATTTTGTACCATAATCTCGAGAGGATGTAATATTAAAAACTCCTTCTAATAGCTCTACTCGTTCTTTAATGCTCATTAATCCAAATCCTTTAGATACAGAGTTATGGTCAATTTTATAATTCTCTAAATCAAATCCAATGCCATTGTCTGAAATTGATAAGTTAATTTTTTCTATAGATTTTTCAAGTATTATGGATACGGAATTTGCCTTAGAATGTTTCCATATATTACTTAGGGACTCTTGGGTTATTCTAAATAATGCTATTTGCATAGCAGACTCTAGATTATTCAATGAACCTATGGTCTTAAAATTTACTTCAATGCCAGTGTCCTCTTGAAATATTGAAATATGTTTTTCCAAAGTTGGTACTAGCCCCAAATCATCTAATGACATGGGCCTCAAATCGTATATTATCTTTCTTACATCTCCTAAGGTGCTTCTGATTACAGATCTTAGGTTTGATAATTCCTTTTTCGTCCTTTCAACGTCTATATTGATTAGTTTTTCACATAGCTCGGCTTTTACAATTACATTAGCTAAGGACTGAGCAGGTCCATCGTGTATATCTCTGGCTACCCTCAGCCTTTCTTCTTCTTGAGCCTCGATAATCTTAATTCCAAGATAATGTTTTTTACTTAATTCATCTACTGTCTCCACTATGTTGTCTACATTGCCCATTAAATATTCTGCTGCAACCGATATTTGTTTATTTAGCTTTTCTGCCCGCTTAAATATATCATAGGCATTTCTTAATCTTATTTCCAATTCTTTTCTTCTCAACAATAAATTCTTTTCTTCTTCTCTTTTTAATGCCAGTTGTATTCTAGTTTCATTGGCTAAATCATATGCATCTCTTATGTCTTGTTCTGTATATTGATCGAAATTTTTGCTTTTAATTGATAAGTTGTTTCGGCTCCTCCTATCTAATACTTCCAACCTCTCCACCTCAACTAATATGTCTCTAACTTTTGACTGTAGGAGGTTTAATTCTTCTTCTAATCTCTTATAATCACTTCTAGAAAAACTTACTATTTCAAAAACTTCATCTTTACTTTCAGTTATGGTTTTAACAGTGGTTTCAAGTATTTCATTTAATCTTTTAATGCCAATTTGTCTACCTTGCATCTTTTTTAAACCTCTAGTTTTTCTATTTCTTCAATCTCGTCATCTGATAAAATCTTTTCTAAATCTATAAGTATTAATAGTCTTTTTTCGTCTAGTTTTCCCACTCCAGTGATGTATTTTTGATCCACACCACCTATAAAAGAGGGTGCAGGGTCTATTTGTTCATCTCTTACCCTAACTGTTTGGGATGCCTCATCTACTATAAACCCAACTTCTCTCTCATTTAATGTTATTACAATAATTCTAGTGTCTTTTGTTATATTGTCTTCACCAATATTCAGTCTTTTTTTCAAGTTAATTATTGGGATTACATTTCCTCTGTAATTTATAACCCCTTCTATGAAGCTCGGAGCATTGGGCAATGAAATAGATTCCTCATATGGCCCTATTTCCTTTACATTCATTATGTCTATACCAAACTCTCCCCTATCTAATTTAAATACAACATATTGATTTTCAGCCATTGACATTTCCTCCTTTTTATATTTATGTACTTATTTCATACTTAACCTTAATATTGTCTTTTCCAGTATGCTGCCATAATTATGGTTTTCTTTCTTAGCATCAAATATATAATCGTCTAAGCTACCACTAAAGTTTAACTTTCTACCGAAAACAACAATTTCCAACGAAATTCTTACTTGGTTCACTACAAAATGCTCGTTTTTATCCCAACCATTTTTAATTGAATCGGCAACAATCATGCCTAAGGCTTGTATTGCTATATTGACATTATATACTTTTTTAATCAATAAATCCATATTTACAGTATCTTCAATAATATAATTTTCATTATTTCTTGCATTTTTCAAAATATTTCTTGCATATCCGATTAAGCAACTGTCCCCAACACAGCTCCCACAGCTTTCTTCTCCAATGCAAATATCGTCTAAAATCTCCTCTAATTCATTAGTTTGCTCATATAATAAGGCAGCAGCACGTTTTATAGCGGATTGTGATGTACCTTGTTCTTTTATTAAGCTTCTTATTAAATATACTTCAATTGATAATAGCATAATAAAATATATTAGTAGATTAGGCGTATTTATGTAACTTTCTGGGATGTTGGATATTATTTTTATAGTGCCAATAAAAATAAATATAATTGAAGATGCGATTTTAACGGACACATCGGGTATTTTGCTGCCTATAAGTTTCCCTACAAAGATTCCCATGGCAGAGGTAGCTACCATCCCCAATGTCGTTCCCATCAAAACAATTAATGGATAGACCGAAACAGCAGATAGCGACATAGCCGTTAATTGGGTTTTATCTCCCAGTTCACCGATGAAAAAAGCCATTGCTACTGTAAAAATGGGACTTACATTCCTCTTGCTATTTAATTCTTCCGTTGCTCGTTCCTTAAGTGACATTATTCCAAATAATACGAACATAATTCCAGCGAGAATTTGTATGAAGTCCATGGGTACTATTTTAGATAAAAACCTACCTAATGCTATGGCAATCCCGTGGTTCAAAGCTACCCCAAGTATAACCCCAGTTATTACTTCTTTTATTTGAAAAAGACCTGCAAATGTCATGGCTATTATTTGGGTTTTATCCCCCATTTCGGCAACAAATATTAAAAAAAAGGCCCTAAACAATTCAGAAAACATTGGTTTTTATATCCCTCTCTTTTTTAATGACCTTTAGCCTATGAAATATAGGCCAAAAGTCATTATCCAAAATCTATAAAAGCGGAGTGTTAAATTTTACTGAATACAACTTCTCCCCTTTTTATCACCTTGTCTGTATGATTTATGCCAAAATGATAAATTAAATATTCTAAATTAGGAGAATCGAAAATGACTATATCACCTATTTTACCAACCTGAAGACTTCCTATTTCACGTTCCAAACCTAAGGCAGCAGCACCGTTTATCGTAACAGCTGTAATTACTTCTTCTGGCGTAAGCCTCATTATCAAAGAGGCGAAACTCATTATAAGTTGAATGTTTTCCGTTGGACAACTCCCTGGATTATAGTCCGTAGATATGGCTATGGGTACCCCTTCTTCTACCATTTTTCTAGCACGTGCAAATTTACCAGTTTGTAAATTAAATGATGTACCAGGCAATAAGTTTGCTATAATACCCTTCTTTGCCATTAATTTAATGCCTTCATCGCTGGCTGCCACTAAGTGGTCTGCAGTTATACAATTAATTTCTGCAGCCAGTTCAGCACCGCCTAAGGAAACTATCTCATCTGCATGTATTCTCGGTATCAACCCGTGGCTTCTTGCTGCCATTAAAATCCTTCTAGATTGGTCTACACTAAATACTCCATCCTCACAAAACACATCACAAAATTTCGCCAATCCCCTATGAGCAACTTCTGGCAACATTTCATCAATTATAATTTCTACAAATTTGTCGGAATCCATCTTGTATTTTTTTGGTATTGCATGAGCTCCCATAAATGTTGAAACAACATCTACAGGATGTCTTTCATTTAATTTATTTGCCACCGCTAATTGTTTAATTTCTGTTTCAAAATCGTCTATCCCATACCCACTTTTTGCTTCTACTGTAGTTATTCCATACTCAAGCATCTTGTCTAAACTTTTTTTTGCCTTTTCATATAATTCTCCAAAACTAGCCTCTCTCGTAGCCTTTACTGTGGAGTGTATTCCACCTCCTGCTGCAAGGATATCTAAATATGGTATTCCATTTAATTTCATTGCCAGCTCATGTTCTCGAGAACCTCCATGGACCAAGTGGGTATGAGAATCTACAAGCCCAGGAGTTACTGTTTTACCGTTGCCATCTACTACAATTGTGCTGTCGTCAATGGTTATAGTTGGAGGAAGTTCACCTTCCCCTACATATATTATTTTTTCACCTTGCAATGCTATAACTCCATTTTTTATTAAGCCTATGTCTTTTAAATCATCTTTTACCCTAGGCCTGTTTTCACCTTTTAATGTAATTAAATTACTTATACCTTTTATGACCAAAGTGGCCTTCATTAAATCACCTACTCCATCATTCTCCGTTCTAGTATCTGGCTGTTATCAAAATTTTCTAACCTAAGATAGTAGTCTGCTACATCTATCATAGCTTCCATTGGCAATAGACCAACTATCTCACTGCCCACCACATTTACTCCATATCGCCTAGCTTCTCTCTCTATTGCATCGAATACTCTAAATAAAGGTGTCTTAGTATAGTCTACCATATTCATTGTAACTTGTACTATATTTCTTTCTTTTATTTCTATACCTAAGGCCTTACAATATTTAAACCCGCCTCCATTTGCCCTTACTGATTTTGCAATTTTCTTGGCAATATTTATATCCATTGAATCTAAATTTACATTAAAGGCCACTAAAGGCATCCTGGCACCAATTGCCGTAACTCCCGCCTTTACATTTAGCTCTATGGGACCAAAGTCCGGTTTCCACTTTTCTTCTTTTATCTTGACTTCCATCCCTTCATATTGACCTCTTCTGATATCTGCTAGGTTTTCCCTACTTGATTTTTTTGCAGATTTCTCGTATAAATATACTGAAATATTTAATTCTTCGCCAATTCTCTTTCCTAGGGTTTCAGAAAGCTCAACGCATTCCTCCATGGTCACATCTGAGATTGGTATTAATGGTATAACATCTGTTGCACCCATCCTAGGATGTTCCCCTATATGGTTTCTCATATCTATTAATTCAGACGCTACCTTACACGCATTAAAGGCAGCCAATATGACATTTTCTGGTTCTCCTATGAAAGTGACTACTGTACGATTATGATCCTTGTCCATGGAATAATCCAGCAATTTGACTTCTTCTACTAATCTAATTTCCTCTACTATTTTTTCAATAATAGCCTTGTTTCTTCCTTCGCTAAAATTTGGTACACATTGGATAATTCTAGCCATTTTCTCCCCCTTTTTTATTTACCGTACTTTTTATCTACTAAGTTTGTTATAAACTCGCTGTCGGTTATATATGGAATAGTTATATGGTCCGTATCTTTAAACTCATTATTGTATTCGATGCAGGTGGTAATTGAGTTTTCATTTCTTGCCCAAGCACGTCTTGCTACTCCTCCCATTACATCCCAAGGCATTGCAGTCATCAGTATATTATCCACTCTTTCACTTCCGTCTAACACCATTCCAAATCCACCGTTTATGGATTTTCCAATACCTACTCCTCCTCCATTGTGGAGTGCCACTAGACTCATACCCCTGGCTGCATTTCCCGCATATGACTGTGTTGCCATATCTGCCATGATATTGCTGCCATCCCTTATGTTTGCTGTCTCTCTAAAGGGAGAATCGGTGCCACCGGTATCATGGTGATCCCTACCTAGCATAATCGGTCCAACTTCTCCGTTTCTAACCATTTCATTAAATTTCAGGGCTATCTTTAACCTTCCAAGGGCATCTTGATATAAAATTCTAGCTTGCGTCCCTACGACTAGCCCATTTTTTTCAGCATCTCTTATCCAAATATAATTATCTCTATCTTGACCTCTTCTATCTTTATCTATGCTTTCCATAGCAGCTCTGTCCGTTTTAACTAAGTCTTCATGGTTCCCGCTTAAACAAACCCATCTGAATGGTCCATATCCATAGTCAAATAACATTGGCCCCATTATATCTTCTACATAAGATGGAAATATAAAGCCTTCTGATTCATCAACTCCATTTTTAGCTATTTCTTTTACACCAGCATCGTATATAGCTTTCATAAAACTATTGCCGTAATCAAAGAAATATGTTCCCCTATTAACTAATTCTTTAATCAGTTCATAGTGTTTCTTTAATGATTCATCTACTAAATGTTTAAACTTAGCTTTATCCTTTTCCAATACTTCTGTTCTTTCATCAAATGTCAGTCCTTGTGGACAATATCCACCATCATAGGGAGCATGGCAGGAAGTTTGATCAGATAACAGTTCAATTTTAATATGGTTTTCAACTGCGTATTCTAAGAGGTCAACTATATTGCCATAATAGGCTAATGCTAATTCTTCCTTTTTCTCCATCGCAGAATATGCTCTTTGAAATAATTCTTCTAAGCTTTCAAAGGACTGGTCAATCCAGCCTTGCTTGAGCCTAGTTTCTATTCTTGAATAATCGACCTCTGCAATGATTCCTACTCCCTTTGCTATTTTAGTCGCCTTTCCCTGTGCCCCACTCATTCCACCTAAGCCAGAGCTAACAAATAAATGGCCCCGTAAATCTCTGTCATTTTTTATGCCCAATTTCATTCGTCCCGCATTTAATATAGTATTATAGGTACCGTGAACTATACCCTGAGGGCCTATATACATCCAGCCTCCAGCAGTCATCTGCCCATAATTAGCCACCCCTAGGGCCTGAGCTTTTATCCAGTGCTCTTGATCGTCAAATGCCCCTACCATAAGGGCGTTTGTTATAATGACCCTTGGACTTGTCTTTGAAGATTTAAATAAACCTAAAGGATGACCAGATGATACTACTAAGGTTTGTTCATCTGTCAGTTCTTCCAGATACCTTTTGATTAGCCTATATTGCATCCAGTTTTGACAAACTTGGCCTGTTTCCCCGTATGTAACTAATTCGTAGGGATATAAGGCTACTTCAAAATCTAAATTGTTATCTATCATAACCTGAAATGCTTTTCCTTCAATGCATTTGCCCTTGTATTCGTGGATTGGTCTACCCTTGATAGGGCCCTCTGGTCTATATCTGTATCCGTAAACCCTTCCATGGGTAACTAGTTCCTCTAAAAATTCCGGTGCCAAGGTTTCGTGAAGGCTTTCCGGTATATATCTCAGAGCATTTTTCAAGGCCAATTCTACTTCATTTTTTGAAAGGTTTAACTCTCTCTTTGGTGCCCTCCTGATGCCTTTTCTAAACTCTTGTTCAGGTGGCAAATCATCCTCTAATTTAATAGTCATGGCATTGGATATTTCTGTATTATTTAACATTCAAATCCCCCCTATAATAATTCTCCCACTTCTAACTCAGTTTCCTTGACAATCTCCCCTGTCGCAAGTATATTTTCGCACTTATTTATGTCAAAATACATAGGTCTATCTTCCTTTAAATAGTTTATATTATTTCTAATTATATTATATGCTATTTTTGTGCCTTTTCCCAATCCCTTATTTCCCCTTAAATCTACTCCTTGACAAGCTGCTAATAATTCCATACTAAGAACCTTCCTAGCATTTTCCATTATATCCCTGGACTTTCTTGCTGCAATAGTGCCCATAGAGACATGATCTTCCTGATTAGCTGAAGATGGTATAGAGTCTACGCTGGCAGGATGTGCAAGTATTTTGTTTTCTGATACTAGAGAAGCCGCTGCATACTGTACTATCATAAATCCAGAGTTTAAACCACCATTTTCTATTAAAAATGCAGGCAGCCCCTCACTTAAAGCTGGATTTACAAGTCTTTCAAGGCGTCTTTCTGATATATTGGCTAATTCCGCCAAACCAATTCCAAGAAAGTCAAAAGCCAAGGCCATTGGTTGACCGTGGAAATTGCCCCCGGAAATGACGTCTTCGTCTTCAGTAAAAATCAGTGGGTTATCTGTAGCTGAATTCATTTCTATTTCAATTTTTTCTTTTACATACTGAAAACTATCTTTGCTGCCACCGTGAATCTGCGGTATACATCTTATAGAATAAGCATCCTGTACTCTTTTTTCTCCTTGCCTAGTAATATTTTTGCTATTTTGTAGCAAAATCATTAAGTTTTTCCCTGTGCTTATCTGTCCTTCGTGAGCCCTAGCCTTATGAAGCCTGAAATCAAAGGCATCTATAATGCCATTAAGAGCTTCTACAGTAAGGGCTGCCACGATGTCTGCCGTCTTACTTAAGACCATAGCATCGTAAATAGTCAGTGCCCCAATAGATGTCATTACTTGTGTGCCATTTATTAAAGCCAACCCTTCTTTAGAGGTCAGTTCAACCGTCTTAATATTCGCACTTTCCATGGCAGCTTTACCAGACATTCTCACGCCTTTATATATGGCTTCACCTTCTCCTATCATTACTAGTACCATGTGAGCTAAAGGTGCTAAATCCCCGCTTGCCCCCAGGGAACCTTTCTCTGGGATAATAGGATGAACTCCCTTATTTAACATCTCCACTAACACATTTAACGTGGAAAGCCTGATACCAGAAAACCCTTTTGAGAGGGCATTAATTCTCAAGAGCATAATTCCTCTGACTATTTCCTCTGAAAAAGGTTCTCCAACTCCACAGGCATGACTCATGATTAAATTTCTTTGTAGTTTTGTAGTCTCTTCTCCTGTAATGACCACATCACTAAACTTACCAAATCCCGTAGTAATACCATAGACAACCTTATTTTGGCGAACAAATTGGTCTACCAATGCCCTTGATTTTTCTACTCGGGTAACTGCATCTTTAGTTATATCCACTTCAGTATTGCTTCTTACTACATTGATAAATTCCTCTAGAGTTAAATCATTTCCATTCAAATATACTTTTCCCATAGAATCTCCCTCCTAGACATTTTTCTTGTATGCTCTGTTACTAAGGTAAAGCGCATAAAAACCACAGATTTATCTGTGGTTTTTTGGTTATTTTCTCTTTAATTGTGTTGTGATCTAGAAATTTCATTTTTCTACCCCTAGAATCGTATTTGACATAATTAATTATATCATATAAAAATAACTTTTAGTACTTTTTTATAGTTTATTTATCTAGGTTAAATAATCGCGGCAAACATATTTGCATAACATTTTGCTAAGTTATAACAACTAAAATCAAATTCTTTATTTCTCAACGCCGCAGATAAATATAAGACCCCCTTTACCTTTTGTTCCTTAATTAAAGGTACTACAATAATTGATTGCCAATCTGGTAACCCGGAAATCGTATCTATATTGTCCAGGTATTCCCAATCGATTATATAATCTCCCACCTTAGATTTTATAGCATTTTCAATGATGCTCTGATTTAGATGGGGAGTTGCTATCCAGCCCTTTTTAAGCCTTTCACGGGTTAAATAATTTTTCACTAGGTCGTTCTCTACAAATATGATTGTCCCATATTGAGCGTCGATAGTCTCTAAAACCTTGCTTAGAAAAATATAAGCTTTGTCCTTTAAGTATGTCTTATCTTTCACTAATTCTATTATATCTATTAGGGCCAATACTCTTCTATTGTCGTCATCAGAATTTCCAGTTAATATACCAGAAAGTTTATCGACTCTGCTGGCTGCATTGGTCATCTGCAAATCCCATACTACCGTCTTATCTCTGCCCGTCTCCTTCGCGTGATATAAAGCCTGATCGGCTTTCTCTATTAGGTCTTCCCTAAATTGACTTTGATCTGGGAATAGAGAAATACCAATACTGACCGTTATAGGATATTCGATGCCCTTATAGGAAGTGTTGGTTATATTTTCACGTAACTTGTTGGCGATTATTTCAGATTCATTTTTACTGACGTTTTTTAAAATTATAATAAATTCTTCACCGCCATATCTACCGACCATGTCATCATTTCTAATTGTAGACTTAATTGTCTTTCCTATTAATGTTAGGACCTCGTCTCCCTTTCTGTGGCCATAAGTATCATTTACAGACTTAAATCTATCGATATCTAGCATAAGCAGCGAAAAGGAACCCTTTGTTGTTTTTACTCTGTTTAAAAACTCATCAAACATTAAATCGAAATATTTTCTAGTATAGACTCCCGTCAATTTATCAGTTGTTGCCATCAACTTCAATTTATTGTTTTCCAAATTTGTATATATCAAATAAGAACTTGAATTTACTGTTTTCATTCTTTCAGAGTCAAACTTATTAAAAACATTATCTGTTTCTAAGTAAATATAGCCTAAATTACTGTCCTCTGCATATAATCTGCTCCTTCTCTCCTGTTCAGTCCAAACCTTATCTTCCGTTGCTGATATGGGAACACATATAATGCCTTTTACTCCTCTAGGTAAAAATTCCTTATAATTAAAATCTTGGATTTCACACATGTTTTCGTTAATTAATATCCCCTTGTTAGCCCTATTTACTAAGTTTAAAATACTATCATTTACACTGTCATCGAAAATGTTATCTAAAGAGGAAATAGGATAATATTTTCTATTTATTTCATCGTATGTTAAAATATATCCTTTCTTTGCAAAGGTTTCTTTAGCTAAATATTTTAAAATCAAATCTAAATTGTATTTATAATCATCTCCTAATTTTGAAATCAACTCTTCCAAGGAGTTAATACTTAAGGCCTCTCCATAGTAATCAAATTGAGTTATACCAACGAAGTCTTCGCTACCTATGATGTCGATAATTGGAGTGATGTCAAAGTAATTATATATTCCACTTTCTCTTATTTGATCAAATGGAATATGACTAATCTCCTTATTAAAGACCTTTTCAATTGCTAAGTCGAGCCTATCCTTAATTTTATCAATTTTTCTACTATTAATATAACTATATTTCATTTCTTCGTCTTGAATTTTTAGGACATTTTTATATGCTATATCCAAAAACTCAAAGAAGTATTTCAAAGAAAGCTTATACTGTCCAAATTGCTGCAATTTAATGCCAATTGCCGCCGTCAATAAAAGAACTTCGAATTCAGTATCCTCTTTCAAAAACCTTTCCCTATAAGAATTTAAGGTATCTATGGAGTCCCAGCTAGTATCTAAAAATGCCAAAATTGAATTTCTAACGAGCTCTAAATATTCGTTCTGACTGAGGACTATCATAGATTTGTCTTCTTCCAATAGTTCCTTTGCGTATTCAAGTTCCCCTTGTAATATACTAATAATTGAAAAATACAGTAAGAATCTTCTACGAACTAGTGAAATACTTGCCTTTTCAAATTCCAGTCTTAGTTCCTCTATTTTGTTCTTGTTAAAATAGCCGTTTTCAAAAAATCTTAAGAATAGAATTCGTGTTTCTGCCCATAAATAATCCTTTATATTGAAATCCTTGCACAATTCTTTTGCCATCGTAGAATATTCAATACCTAATTTCCAGTCGCCTAAAAGTCCAAAAAATTCTCCTAGAAAATCATAGTATTGAGAAGTTATCTCTAAATTTTTAATCTGTCTTGTATCAAAGAAGTTCTTTAAATATATATACAGTTCATTGGCCTTGTCGAACTTTGATGTAGCATTATATATCTTTGCCATATTGACATTAGCTAAAAAAATCATGCTGATATCCTGCAGCTCATGTGCACCTTTTTTAACCTTTTCAATGTATTCAATTGATTCCTTATATTGATGATTTTCAAAGTATATCTCTGAAATATTATTCAAGAAAACGATTTCTGCATCTTGTACTCCAAATTTTGATGCAATGTCAAGGCCTTTTTCGTAATATTCCATACCTTTTTTTAAATCGTCATAGTGACCTGAATAAATGTTCCCAAGATTGTTAATTGGTCTAGTGGCATCTGCAATATTACCGCTTTCAGTGAAGTATCTAATGCTCTTTCCGTAGCACTTTACAGATTCTTCCATGTTTCCATTTAAAAATTCAATAATCCCAAGCCTATTATAAATAGTGCCTAAGTGGGTTTTAATGTGAGAGTTTAGGGAAACCTTTTTTGCCTTTTTCAATTGTTCTTCTGCTATATCCAGTTTTCCGCTGTCAATATTTAGCCTAGCCCTTGAGATTAGGGCAACTATTTCACCTTCTAAAATATTTTTTTCTTTTGCAATTTGTTCGATTTCATTGATTTCATTTATTTCCTTATCTATTTGCACTTTTCTATGATATATATCAATTAAAAAACTTTTGCTTTTAATTATATGGTTGTAATCTTTTAACGTCATGGAATCTCTCTGGTATTCTTGCAGTAGTGCATTTCCTATTTCTGTTTCACCTTTTAAGGAGTTTATAGAAATTAAGTTGTATAAGATATTTAGTTTTGTAAGGGAAGTCACTGTTTTTTCGATGCCATAAGCTCGTTCCCATAAAAATTTTGCATGGGTGCTGTATTTGTTGTCCACTTGCTTTAATTTTCCGAATATAATCTCTAGAGCCTCATCGGTCTGATTAGATTTTATTAGGTGAAATAAGTATTCTTCAAAGACTAAATCCATGTTTCTAGTATTCATTTTGCCTATAACTTCTGCTGCTTTCTTATGGAGTACTATTCTTTCTTCATTTGGTATTTCACTGTATATTGCTTTTTTAATCTCGTTACTATTTATACTGTAGCTATAACCAAAATCCGCTAACTTCTCGTCTATAAGGCCAAGTATAATCAGTTCATTAAGCTCCCTTTCAATTTTTTCAGGGGGTGCACCTGTCATATCTAATAATATCTTTTTATATAGTATTCCATCGAAAATAGATATAATTTTAAATATTTCCGAGTAGTTGTTTTTTATTATGCTAAGCTGTTTTTCAAAGGCGTCATCTATATTGGTGGGAAAACGTATGTCTGAGTAGCTATCAGCCTTCAGCAGCCACTTTCCAGAAGTCCCCATAAACAATTCACCATCTCCATACAGGTGCTTTATTATATATTCAATATACCTAGGATTCCCTTCACTTTCTCTAAATAAAACAGAAGATAAATTTTGAGGCACATAGGAGATACCTAAAATATTTTGTATCATCTGCCCTATCTCCTCTAAATCCAATTTTAATAGTTCTATATGCTTGATTAAATGAATACTTGTCCAAATATCCATTTGATTTTTAACTAAATAGTTGTTTTTATCGGATTTGTCATAAGAAAATATAAAAAATAGATTGTTTCCCTTTACATTTTTAAATAGATAATCTATGACAGTTAATAAATTTGGATTTGCATTTTGAATATCGTCGATTACTATGTATATGATTTCGGTTTTTGAAAGTTCAGTAAAATAATTGGCAATTCTATTATAAAGCCTAAATTTTTCCGATTTCTGATTTAAATCAGTTTTCATATCCTCATTTATAGAAAGTTTCATTTCAGGAAGTATTCTGGATAGTTCGTTTCTATACTTTTCAATTAAATCAGTAGGAGTGTCTTTCAATGCTTGTTTTAGTATATTTGAAATATCCAACAAATCATTTTTTTGATTTTTGGCAATCCCTATGCTGTATACAGCCCTGCCTTTCATCCTTAATCTATGGCTAATCTCCTTTAAAAACCTGGTTTTACCCATGCCAAAATCTGAGCTAATAACTAACCCTTTGATGTCAGTATTTTCCCCTGCTGCACTTTCATCAATTTCCAGTATTTCATTTATCTCTTTTCCCCTGCCTACAATCTTGTTTTTAAATAGCAAAATGTCCCTATTCTCTATTAGATTATAGGAGTAATCCAAACTAAATCGGTCAATTATTTCATTTACTATATTTATCAAATTGGCCTCTCGCTCTGCAAAGTTTCTCTTACTAAGCCCTAAAATAACGCTGTTCAAAAAACTTTTTTGACTATTATCTAATATTGAATTGTCCTTATATTTAAATAAATTGACATCATCCTCCAGAAAGTTATCTAATAATAAATATTTAATCACTAGTCCAATGGAATAGTAATCTACCTTCTTATGGTTCTCATTTTTGTTCACTAAAATTTCTGGAGAAATAAAATATCTTGTGAATTCATCGTAATACGATTCCATCCTTTTTTCTATCATGTTGGCTATATCGAGTAATTTAATTTTTCTATTCTCATCTACAAATATGTCTGATGGATTTAAAAGTCCATATGTTATTCCCCTAAAATGTAAAAAATCCATGGCTAAGCAAATATCAGATATGATATGAAGCTTTTCATTTAATGTTAAATCCTGTTCTATATCATTTAATCTAGGTGCACTGGTATATTCAGATATTGAATAGTATAATTTCATATTAATTCGCTTTGCATCTATGGATTTTACTAAATTAAAGCTTTCGTTTGCCAATATCTTATGGTTGTTTATATTATTTAATTGAATAAAGTTCTCTATCAAATAGTGAATTAAATCCTTTTGAATATCATAGTTATAAAACTTTAAGAACTTAGATTTCTCGTTTCCCCATAAGTCCAATACTCTGTAGGATTCAGAGTATACCTTGTAATCTATAGTATCTTCTATTTTATATCTATTATCTATGATTCTCATAGTATCCCCTCTTTTAATTACTCTTCTGAGTCAGCCTTCATTGCTTCATATATGGATTTTATTCCAATATGTAAATTATATTTGTCCTCATCGCTAAAATTAATAAGTTTATGAAATAGAAAATCAATACGTTTATCTAATACTTTTTCCAAAATATCAAAACCTTTTGGCAGTACCTCAACCCTTACCACCCTTTTATCTTTTTCGTCTTTTTTTCTGACGACCAGTTCTGATTTTTCCATTCTATCAATTAAATCAGTAATGGTGCTAAATGCCAATGCCATATCTTGGCTCAATTCACCTATAGTCATGTTTTCATGATTGATTAATATTTGCAATGCAGTAAATTGAGGAACTGTAATGCCAAAATCAGAAAGAATTTCCCGCCCTTTTTTTCTAATTATATAGTCAGTTTTTCTCAAATATTTTTCAATACTAGCCACATTATCTCTTTCTTCCATCTCCTTCATTGTAAACATTCCTTTCATAAAAATTTTCATATACTTAAACCATTATTTTAAAGACCCTAGGTATAACTTCAAAATTTGCAGGTAATAGGCCTCCATATTCTCCATCCACATCAATTTCCAGCTTTTCATCTGATTCAATCTTTAAATTAGCCGTTTTGAAATATTTAACATCAGGATGATTGACATGTTCCCCCCTAAAGATATTGAAGAAAATACTGGCTAGATTTTGTACATCGGTTTTTCTTATGATTATAACATCTAGGAGTCCATCCAAAATATCGGCATTTGGTGCAATCTTTTTAAATCCCCCAATTGAAGAACTATTAGAAACTAAAAATAGTAAAATTTCTTCCTCATTGTTGTAATCGTCGGAAGTTATCGTTACTTTTATGGGATCTATAATCTGCATCGCTAGTTCTCTTAGGCCCTCAATATAATATGCCATTCTCCCTAAGACCATTTTTGTCTCCGTCGGCACCAAATATCCCACTTTTGACAACAGCCCCCCTGCAGCTACATTTACAAAATACTCTTCGTTTACTTTGCCTAAATCAACATTTATTATATTTTCGCGCTTTATTAACTTGTAAAATTCATTTATATTTTTGGGGATATTTAAGTAATTGGCAAAATCGTTTACGGTCCCTGAAGGTAATATGGCTACAGGAATTTTTCTTTTACACGATATTATTCCCTTTGCCACTTCGTTTACAGTACCATCGCCACCGCTTACAATTAAAATGTCCCAACCTTCATTGCAGGATTTAACGGTTTCATTTAAAGCATCATTTTTTGCCTTTGTAATAAATTTATTTACGGTATATCCATCATCTAGCAGCAGCTTACATAATCTGTCAATTCGTCTCTCCATAGTCTGTCTGCCCGATGATGGATTAAAGATAATTTTTACTTTTTTCAAATGACTCACCTTTTAAAAGTATTTTAAAGCTATGTGTGAATTATAATACCATATTCTATTATAGCAAATAAACAGACCAATATAAAAGAGCTTTCACATAATTTATATAAAATTGAAAAGAATATTGAAAAGAACCCCGATTTAAGGGTTCTTATCTTTTTTTAATATAATTTTTAACGGTCTCCACGATTTCAACTACTAGTTTTATGTAGTTGTCAACACTCTTAACATTGTGTTGGAATGCAAATGCTGTTTCAGATACGCTATCAGTTACTATATCTAAAGTCTCTACAACTTTGTGGGTGGCATCATCTACGGAGTCGGTAATTGAGCCTACATGGTTCGAAATATCATTGACATTATGTACTAGCTCAGTGATTTCAGGTGCTAAATCGTTTAACGCTGTATTGGTAGTTTTAGTAATGGCATTGATATTTTGACTTATTTCCGGTAGTTGATTAGCCATGGCGTTGATATTCTTTTCATTAGCCTCAAAAGTAGAATTTACAGTATTTAATAGTTTGTTAATATTTTTAAAAACAATTATCAAATATGTCAGAGCTCCAATACCTAATAAAAATAAAATTAATTTAAATAAATCTTGTATTGTAAGAGCTGTGCCCATAATTATCCCCCCTTATAAGGAAGCATCATCCTCCGATTCTGTTACCTCTTCGGCAATTTCTTCCATAGTATCTTCAATAGCTTCTTCTACAATTTCCTCCAAATCGTCTTTCTTATCTTTTATATTCGTATACACCTGCTTTATTTCTGTTTTTACTTTCTGTTGTAATTCCTTTGCTGCCTCCATTTGATCAGTGACAGTTTCTTTAATATCTTCTGTTACCTCTTTAGTTTTATTTGCTATGTCCTCCCTAGTTTCCTTGCCGGATTTTGGAGCAAATAAAATCCCAGTAACGGCACCAATGGCAGTCCCGACGGCGGTTCCTACAGCTACATTTTTTGCAGTTTCCATCTGCTTTTCTTTCTTTGCTTTTTTCTTTTTGTCTTCAAAATACTTATTTATCACAATCATCTCTCCCCTCTTTTGAAGTCTTGTATAATTTATATTACCCTAAAAGCAATTTTGTAATCAAATATATGGTTCTAAAACTTTTCCTCTAGTATTTTATTTAGCCGTGCTGCCTGATACCCACTTTCCTCAGCAAATGTTTTAAATAAATCTGCTACTTCGCTGTCATTTACTTTCTTTGAGTGAACCTCATAATCTCTTACCATTTCCTCTGCATCCAATTTCATTTTCGTTACAATTTCTTTTGTTGTTAAATCCATTACTTTACCTCCAAATCTGTATATTATATATGTAATTCTCCCTCATTTTATAATATTTATACTATCTAATTTAAATATTTCAATTTAGACTTTAATTTATTTCAATTTCAATTATAATGATTATGAGAGATAATGTTTTGAGCATCGAAATATTTACAATAATGAGGTGAAGGTAATTATGACAGCTTTTATACCCTTAAAGGACTTTTTCAAAAAACATAAATGGAATTATATATTTGGCATTCTGTGGCTTCTATCCATTGATTCCATACAACTATTGGTACCCCAAATATATAGATCTCTGACCAATGATTTTGAGAAAGGTATATTAATTAAAGCAAATATAATCAAATACGTGCTGTTAATCGTCGCTACTGGATTAATAATAGGCGTAGGCAGATATTTTTGGAGAATTTATATTTTAGGTACATCCCGTGAATTGGAGTATTATATTAGGAAAAAGATTTACAATCACCTTCTAACACTTTCTCAAGGCTATTACAATACCCATAAAACTGGAGATTTGATGGCCCATGCAACTAACGATGTAAACGCTGTCCGTATGGCCATAGGTCAAGGTACTGTTATGATAGTTGACTCTTTATTTTTAATAGTTTTATCTATTATTATGATGATTCGTACTACAAATTTAAGACTTACTGCCATAGCCTTGTTTACCTTACCGTTTATTATTATAGTGGTCAGCAGATTTGGCAAGGTAATACATAAAAGGTTTAGAGTTGTCCAAGAGGCATTTTCAGATTTAACCTATACAACACAGGAAAGTTTTTCTGGAATCAGGGTAATAAAATCCTTTGTCCAAGAAAATTTAGTATTGGATCATTTTACTAAAGTAAATGAAGACAACTTAAATAAAAATATAAGCCTAGTATTGGTTTCAGGTACTTTCCATCCTTTTATACAGTTCATTTCCTCCATCAGTTTCCTATTGATTATATTCTTTGGTGGGAAAGAAGTAATTTTAAACAAAATTAATTTAGGTGACTTTATCGCTTTTAACTTCTATCTTGGTTTGCTTATCTGGCCAATGATGGCTCTGGGTTGGGTAATAAATCTTTTGCAAAGAGGAGCAGCTTCTATGGAAAGAATAAATCTAATCTTAGAAGAAAAACCTGAAATCTTTAGTTTGGAGGAGGCAATTCATTTAGATCAAATAAAAGGCAAGGTTCAATTTAGTGATGTAAGTTACAAATATCCAGGAAGCAATTATTATGCACTTAAGGATATTAATTTTACCATAGACCCTGGAAAATCCCTAGCCATAATTGGAAAAACTGGCAGCGGTAAAACTACCATTGTCAACTTATTGTTGAGACTATTTGACATTGATAAGGGGCAAATCCTTTTAGATGATTATCCCATTGGCAATCTAGATTTAAAGACTTTAAGAGAAAACATCGGCTATGTGCCTCAGGATAATTTTCTTTTTTCAACATCTATTGAGGACAACATAAGCTTTGCATTTGACGAATCCATTCAAATGGAGAAAATACATCATGCTTCAAAAGTAGCAGAAGTATATGAAAATATCGTGGATTTTCCCAATAAGTTTGACACAGTACTGGGCGAGCGGGGTGTAACTCTCTCTGGCGGACAAAAGCAGAGGACATCTATAGCAAGGGCCATTATCAAGGAGCCTCCTGTTTTGATTTTAGACGACAGTCTCTCCAGTGTAGATACAGAAACTGAGGAAAAAATACTTTCAAATTTAAAGAGCATCTTTTCCTATTGTACGACAATCATAATCAGCCATAGAATTTCCACAATTAAGGACTGCAATGAAATTATATTTTTAGAAGACGGGAAAATCGTTGAAAGAGGTACCCATAAATACTTATTATCGCAAGATGGGCCTTATAGAGATCTTTTTGAAAAACAGTTATTAGAAGAAAAAATAAACAATTAAGGGTGAGAATATGAGTGCAAATTTTCATGATGACGAAATTATGGGCAAAGCCTACGACAGTAGATTGATGAAGAGACTCTTAAAATATGCAAAGCCTTACTGGCACTATCTTCTTTTAGTTATTGCGATGATGGTTGTAATCACAGGTTTAGAACTTTTGAGACCTTATTTACTAAAGGTAACTATTGACGACTACATATCGGGATATAAAAAGCCAATGTATGAATTGGAATTAGATAGTCCTTACGAGGGCATAGCGTTCAATGGTTATAAATACGTAAAACTTCAGGAAATAGAAGAGGATATAGACTCGTATCCAATAGTGAACATCACAAATGTAGATGACAAATATTACCTAGGAAATATGGAAGACGACGATTTAAATAATAAAATCTTATTGAGTCGCGATGAATATTTAATGTTTAGGGAGCCAGATTTAAAGGGTATAGACCGCATAGCTATTATTTTTCTCGGTGCTATTATTTTTAGTTTTATACTAAATTACTTACAGGTTCTAATACTAAACCTTACATCCCAAAAAATTGTATTCAACATAAGACAAGAGATATTTTCTCATATACAGGGCCTTTCAATTTCTTATTTTGACAAAAATCCCATCGGTAAACTGGTCACTAGAGTTACAAACGATACGGAAACTTTAAATGAAATGTATACTTCCGTGCTGATTAATTTATTTAAGGACCTATTTATTTTAGTTGGCATAATTTTCGTGATGATGAGGATGGATATTACCTTGGCTTTAGTTTCCTTTTCTTTAATGCCCTTTATACTCATTGCGTCAATAATTTTTAGAAAGAAAATAAGGGTCATTTACAGATTAGGACGGGCTCAATTGGCTAGAATAAATGCCACCCTAAATGAAGATATAACTGGCATGAAGATTATTCAAATCTTTAACAAAGAAAAAAAGATGTCATCTAGATTTGATAAGATAAACAAAGATTACTTGAAAACGGCAAAGAAAGAAATTTCTCTCTTTGCAATATTTAGACCCAGTATTGAAATTATTCGTTCCCTGGGAATTGCAGTTCTAGTTTACTATGGTGGAGGGCAAGTGATTTCAAGTACTATAGAATTTGGTGTATTATACGCATTTATTGATTATATTCAAAGATTTTTTGAACCTATATTAGATTTGACTGAAAAATATAATATCCTCCAGGCGGCAATGGCCTCAAGTGAGAGAATATTTACCGTCTTAGACGACCAGACCCGAATTGAAGATAGCTCAAACCCAATTTCTAAAAAGGATTTAAGGGGCAAAATAGAATTTAAAAATGTTTGGTTTGCTTATGAAGAGAATAACTGGGTATTAAAAGACATAAACTTTACCATAGAACCAGGTGAAACAATAGCATTTGTAGGGGCTACTGGGGCTGGTAAATCATCTATTATAAATCTGATAACTAGATTTTACGATATACAAAAAGGCGAGATTTTAATTGATGGGGTAAATATAAAGGAATTTGACAAACACGTCCTCAGGAGAAATATTGGAGTTGTGCTTCAAGATGTATTTCTATTTGCGGGTACCATAGAAGACAATATTCGCTTAAATAACACTGATATTAGCCACGAAAAAATTGTAGAAGTGGCAAAGTATGTAAATGCCCACAATTTTATAAGTAAACTGCCACATAAGTACAATGAACCTGTAATGGAACGTGGCTCAACTTTGTCTTCTGGAGAGAGACAGCTTCTTGCATTCGCTAGGACTTTGGCATATAACCCACAAATACTTATACTAGACGAAGCCACATCCTCCATAGATACAGAAACTGAAATTTTGATACAGGATGCATTAGAAAAGCTTATTAAAGGGAGAACGACCATTGCCATAGCCCACAGGCTCTCAACTATACAACACGCAGATAAAATCATAGTTTTAAATAAAGGAGCCATTAAAGAGATGGGAAATCACCAGGAACTTCTCCAAAAAGAGGGCATGTATTTCGATTTGTATAAACTTCAATACAAAGAAAGCTTTGCTCAGTAGTTTTTAAATCACCCTTTACTATTTGATTTTTTTCTAGTACAATATCTTGAAAGATATATATGGGAGTGTTTTTTAAATGTATGATTTTCATCTTCACAGTGAATATTCCATCGATTCAAAAGCGTCAATGGAATCTATGGTAGCATCGGCAATAAATAATAATTTAAAGTCCATTTGCTTTACGGACCACGTCGACTACGATGCGACTACTACAGGCATGGATTTTGTTTTCAGAACAGCTGATTATTTTAAAAATATTAATCAGGTGAAATACAAATATAAAAATGAAATTGAAATACTGGCTGGTGTAGAAATAGGCATGCAGCCTCATTTGTTTGATAGATATAACACTTTAATTGAGAATAATAACTTTGATTTCGTTATTATGTCTTTGCACGCAGTGGAAAAGATAGATATACACACCGGTGAGTTTACAAAAAAATATGAACCTTTAGATGCCTTGGAGAGATATTATGGTGATATTAAAAAGTGTATATCTGGTTTCAGCAATTTTGATGTTTTTGGCCATTTGGATTTTATAGATAGATACTTTAATAGAACTGCTTCTATACCTAGATTTGAGGACTATTATGGCCTTGTGTATGACGTATTAAAGCTTTTAATACAGAACAATAAAGGTATTGAAATCAACACCTCTGGAGTGAGATATGGCCTTGGGTATTATCATCCGAAAGTATCAATACTTAAGTTGTATAAGGAGTTGGGTGGAGAGATAGTCACCATAGGTTCAGATTCCCATGCTCCCAATACCATAGGCCACGACTATAAATTGGCTGAAAAACTCTTAAGGGATTTAGGCTATAAGTACATCTTTATTTTTAAAGATAGAAAAAAATTCCCTATTAATATAGGGTAAAACATTGTAAAAATCCTCTTAAGGCGAACCCTAAGAGGATTTTAATCCCCACAATGCCGTCAACTAATCTAATTCACACCCGCCTATCTATAGGTGGGTTTCCTGTTACTGCTTTCAAACTTCCCCAAAGGGCTTGCTCTCCAACAGCAAACGTAGACTCCCGTGTCTTTTATGTCGGTTGAATTATCAAAGCCAACGCACATCGCAGAATGTTTTCTATATATATTATACTTCTTTTTCTAACTTTTTTCAAGAAACAGAGGCTTTATTTTTATTTTCCAAAAATTAATTGATTAATTTCCTCTTCACTGATGACTTCGTTAATTACCAAATTATCTGCCAAGGTTTTAAGTCTATCTAAGTTTTGTTTCAATACATCCAAGGTTTCCAAGTATAATTTGTCTAATATCTCCTTGGCCCTTTTAAGTAATATTTTATGACTTAGGTTGTTGTTTGCCAATATGTTATAATTCATAAGCCCTACTTCCTCGTCCATGCCAAATACTCCTATCATGGATAAAACCATTTCCGTCGCCTTTTCGAGATCAGATGATGCTCCTGTTGTCACCATGTCCTTGCCATAAATTATTTCCTCAGCTGCTCTACCGCCAAGTGCCACTTTTATATTAGATAAGATATCCTTCTTAGTCTGATACATCTTATCCTGAGGTAAATTTATACTAAATCCTCCCATTCCTCTCGTGCTAGGAATTATGCTCACTTTGGTCACTCTATTGTCCTTTGATATTAATTTTGCCACTAGGGCATGTCCCGCTTCGTGATATGCAGTAATTTTTTTGTCATTTATATTTATTGTCGACCTGTCCTTTTTCTCGTCTCCTACTAAAACGGAAAAATACGCTTTGTCAATATGTGAAAATGTGATTTCTTTTGACTTATCCTTTGCTGCTTTTATTGCCGCCTCATTCATTAAATTTTCCAATTTTGCACCGCTGAAATAAACAGTTTCCAACGCAACCTTTTTTAAATCCACTTCCTTAGAGATGGGTTTGTTTCTACTATGCAATTTCAATATCTCATATCTACTTTTTACATCTGGTAAATTAATCTCAACTTGTCTATCGAATCTGCCCGGTCTCAATAGGGCATCATCTAAAATGTCTACTCTATTTGTAGCTGCCACGACAATAATTCCTTCGTTGTCGTTAAACCCAGACATTTCTGTCAATAGGGCATTTAGAGTTCTATCTCCCTCCTCGCTGCCTGATGGGTGATTTCCAGATTTTCTCTTCTTCCCGAGGGAGTCAATTTCGTCAATAAAGATTACTGACTTCCCAGCTTCCTTAGCATTTTTAAATAACTCCCTTATTCTGCTAGCCCCTAGCCCCGCATAAACTTGTACAAAATCAGAACCTGAAACAGCAAAAAATGGAACTCCTGCTTCACCTGCCAGTGCCTTTGCCATTAACGTCTTTCCTGTACCTGGAGGTCCGTATAACAATATTCCCCTTGGAAGTCTGGCACCAAATTTCGTATAAATTTCAGGGTTTTTTATAAAATCTACCATATCCATTAAAGATTCCTTTGCTTCCTCATTTCCAGCAACATCCTTAAATTTTATTCTTTTCGAATTTTCATCTTGTATGTCAATCTTTGACAAGTCGTTCATTTCTTTGGCTGCCTGCCTAGATGTATTTCTACTTAAGTGTATTACCATAAAACCCAATACGGACAATATTAAAATAGTTGGTATTAGTTGGCTTAATTGCTGTTCTTTTTCTATAACATTTACCTCATATAATAAAAGTTCTTCTTTAAAGTTGTCCTTCCTTGGATTGTCAGTCTCTAGTATTTTCCCATTATTAAGCTTTATCTTTATTTTATCATTGTTGGACAATTCAACTTCCTCTACTAGGCCCCTCTCCAAATGAGTCAAAAATAAAGTATAAGGTAGCTGCTCTACCTCATTATTTGACCTAAAAAAATAAATCCCCACAATTATTATAGAGATAACTATGGATAGGATAATTATTCTTTTCCTATTTTTCCCCATTTTTATCCTCCTCTAAGTTTACATAATCTATATTTATTATAGCATTAGGTCAAGTTCATGTCTATTTCCTTCATTTGTCATTTAAAATACTATTTGTCATTAAGATGTTCGACTAATCTTTCCATATCATTTGGCAGGGATGCTATAAATTCTATATCCTCTTTATTTCTTGGATGTTTTATTTTAATGTAATAGGAGTGTAAGGACTGTCTTTCAATAAATGGGCTTTTCTCACCGTATAGTGAATCTCCAATTATAGGATGGCCTATATGGTGAAAATGTACTCTAATTTGATGGGATCTCCCAGTCAATATTTGTACATCCACTAAAGTCGCATCTTTGTATCTTTCAATGACCTTGTATTTGGTAATTGCCCCTTGTCCGCCATCTATTACCGTTTTTTTTATACTATCTGTTTCTTCCCTGCCAATTGGCAAATCTATGGTTCCAGTATCCTTTTCTACAATACCCCTGACTATGGCCTTGTATCTTTTTTCTACTGAAAGACTTTCAAATTGCAAGGCTATTTGTTGATGGGCAAATGGGTTTTTAGCGACTATTAAAATTCCCGTTGTGTCCATATCCAATCTGTTGACAAATCTTATCTTTTTTTTAATTCCTTTTTCCTTAAAATAATACGAAAGCCCATTGGATAAAGTTCCATGTTGATGGGATTTTGTCGGATGAACCACCGTATTTGAATCCTTATTTACAATCAATAAATCAAAATCTTCGTATATAATATCTAGATCCATAACTTCTGCATCTGTATTTTCTTCTTCGTCTTCAAATAGTAGTGAAACTAAATCGCCTTTTTGTAAAATTAAGTTTTTTCTCATCAGTTTTCCATTTACATATATTTTCTTGTCTTTATATAATCTTCTGAATAATCTACCTGATAAATCCTTGTGATATAGAAAGTCCTGCAAGTTTAACCCATCTTTCTCTACCTTAAATAAAACTAGATTTTCACTTTCTTTAAACAAATCCATAAATTCCTCCAAAATTTCGAATTTTTATTATATAATAGTTATATCAATTATAACAGATATTATGATTTTTAAAAGTTTATACATTTAGGAGGGTAATTGTGAGCTCAAACAAAAATAGGATTATTAACATCATATCTAATTACAATGCTGAATCAAAAAAAATTGCTGAAGTTTTATCGGACAAATTAAGGAAATCAAAGTTTCTTATCCCTGAAAAATACAATAAAAATGCTGAATTAAATATATGTATTGGTGGCGACGGTGCTTTTTTAAGAGCCGTCCATAGAAATAACTTCCCAAATATTCCCTTTGTAGGAATCAATACTGGCCACTTAGGGTTTTTTCAAGAAATATTGCCGGAAAATATCGATGAGTTTATAGATAATTATTTAAATATGAATTTTACCATTGAAGAGATTTCATTGGTTGATGCAGATATTTGCACGAGGGACAAATGCTTTTTCCTGACTGCAGTAAATGAAATTGTCGTAAAGGGCACGAAATCTAAGGTTGTTCATTTGGATGTGTTTATAGATGGTAATCATTTGGAGAAATTCAGCGGCGATGGAGTCATCGTCTCTACGCCAGTTGGCAGTACGGCATATAACTTTTCATCAGGGGGCAGTATCATATATCCTACATTGCAAACTTTACAGCTTACCCCTTTATCGCCTATTAGCTCAAAAGCCTATAGGTCATTGCCCAATAGTGCTGTAATACCTGGAAATATTGTTGTTTCCATTAAGCCTGAACTGAGATACGAAAATTCAATTTTAGTAATTAACGATGGAGTTGAATTTAAATACAGCAATATAGAAGAAATAAACTTAACTTTGTCAAATAGGGTAATTACAAAGGTTAATTTTGACAAGAACATGTATTGGAACAACCTGAAAAGCAAATTCTTATAGGTCAATAAAATGCCTGGTCTGCTGTTTTTTTAGCAAACCAGGCATTTTTTTACTTCATTAATTGCTCCATTTCCTCTACTAATTTGGAAAATAATTTCATAGCATTATCCACTGGCTCTTTTGAAGTCATGTCAACTCCAGCTTTCTTAAGGACCTCCAAGGGGTAGTCGGAGCTACCGCTTTTTAGAAAATCTAAATACTTCTGCACAGCATGTTCTCTGTCCTCTAATATTTTTTGTGAAAGGTCCATGGCAGCAGAAAAACCAGTTGCGTATTGAAATACATAATAATCATAGTAAAAATGAGGTATTCTTGCCCATTCCATAGATATTTCATCATCTATGACTACATTGGAACCATAATATAGTTCGTTGATTTTTTTGTAGGTTTCACATAAATAATCTGCGGTTAAAGATTCCCCTGATTCTAAATGCTCATTTATGATTTTTTCAAACTCTGCAAACATGGTCTGCCTAAAGACCGTCGTCCTAAAGCTCTCCAAGTAATGATTCAACAGATATAGCTTTTCATTTTTGTCCTTTACATTGGCAAGCATGTGATTTAATAATAAAGCCTCGTTAACTGTTGAAGCTACTTCAGCTACAAATATTGAATAATTGCCATAGATATACGGTTGATTTTTTCTAGTAAAATAACTGTGTATTGAATGTCCCATCTCATGGGCAATCGTAAATACATTGTCTAAGGTATTGTGATAATTCAATAGTATATAAGGTTTTGAGTCATATGAACCACTTGAATATGCCCCTGATCTCTTCCCCCTATTTTCATATATATCTATCCATCTGTGGTTAAATCCCTCTTCCATTACCTTTGTATATTCTTTTCCCAATGGGCTTAAGGCTTCTTTAATAATCTCTATACCTTCTTCATAGGAAATATTGAAATCTACCTCTTTAACTATAGGAGTATATATATCGTACATATGAAGTTCCTCTAAACCTAATGCTTTTTTTCTAATTTCCATGTATTTGTACATACTGTCCAAGTTATTGTGTATTGAATTTATTAAATTATCATATACTGACAATGAAATATTATTTCTATCCAGGGAAGCCTCCCTGCTTGTTTTATAATTCCTAACCTTTGCGTTTATTATATTCTTTTTTAAGTCCCCGTTTAAAGATGCAGCAAAAGTATTTTTGTAGCCCTCGTAAGTTTTATACAAGCCTTCAAAGGCTCTTCTTCTGACTTCTCTATTTCTTGACTCCATTAATGGTATAAAATTGCCATGAGTGATTTCTATATCCTTATCTTCTTCTCCTGTTATGGTGGGAAACTTTATATCTGCATTATTTAACATTGAAAAAATCTTATGAGGTGAAGAGGCTATTTCTCCCATTTTTGCCAAGAGGGCCTCTTCTTTTATTGATAAGACATGGTCTTTTTTTCTTAGGATGTCATCTAGATGCTGCTCATATAGTTTTAATTCAGGTTTTTCCTTATAGTATTTGTCTAAAGTTTCCCCATCTAACTCCAGTATCTCAGGAACCATAAACGAAGTAACTCCTTCAACTTCTACATACAAACCCAATCCCTTGTCGGACAATGCCTGTGAAGAACCCTCCCTAGTGTCTTCATCTAGTTTCATATGGGTATACACGTATAAGTTTTCAACTATTCTATATAGTTCTCCTTCATCATTCAATGCGTTGTATAAATTTTCGCTGCTTTTTATTACATTGCCCTTGTGTAATTCAAAGGATTTTACCATTTCTTTTGCTTTCTTGAAATCTTTTTCCCAATGGTCAAAGTCATTGTACATAGACTCAAGATCCCATTGATATTCTTTTTGAATGTCTTTTCTTTCTTTAATTTTTCCACTATTACCCATTTCTTTCCTCCTCTTAATCTTTAATATTTTCAATGGTGTAAAGCATTATGTCCCTAGCTAATGGAGCTGCAGCTTTTCCACCAGTGGAGCCGTCTTCTTCCAATACAATTGATACTGCTACTTTGGGATTATCTGCTGGTGCAAAACCTATAAACCAAGCGTGATTTTTTCCCGACGAATTTTCCGCAGTTCCAGTTTTACCTGCTACAGTTACGTTTTTGATTTTGGCATTTACCCCTGTACCGGATTTTACCACCTCTACCATCATGTCCTTTATGGTATTTGCCCCGAGGGGATTTATGCCCTGTGACAATATCTCAATATCACTTTGCTTTAAAACTTTTCCATCTTTAGTTACTATTTCCTTTACAAGTATAGGTTTCACAACTTCCCCTTCATTTGCAATACCTGAAGCAATTAAAGCCATATTCAAAGGTGTAACTAGAACCTTTCCCTGTCCGATTGATGCGGCAGCAACCTCCACATCGGTTGTCATTTCTTTATAAGGAAACTGGGAGCTCTTGACAGGTAAATCAAAAGGTATTCTAGAATTGAAGAAAAAGCGTTCTGATATTTTGCCAATTGTATCCTTTCCAATTTCCAAAGATTTATTTATAAAATAAGTATTGCAGGATTTTACTAAGGCACCTTTCAGGTCAATGGGCCCATGGGCCTTTCCCTCGTAATCTTTAAATACGTATCCCTCTATTTTTTCACTACCGATACAATTATATTGTGTTTCATAACTACTGTTTTCCAGTGCAGCCATGGCAGTTATCACCTTGAACACAGAACCTGGAGCATATAGACCTTGAATTGCCCTATTTATTAAAGGACTTTCCATATCCTCCGATATTTCTTTCCAATTCTCATTTAAATTGGATATATTAAAATCAGGGTAACTTACCATGGCATATATTTCTCCAGTAGTAGGATTCATAACTACTATGCTGCCTTTTTTTCCGTCTATTAAGGATCTCGCCCTAGATTGAATATTATGATCTATGGTCAATACTAGGTTATTTCCCGTTGTATTTGGAATGACTATGTTTTTTATTTCATTAATTGGAGTGCTGTCACTTATATTTAAAAGTGAATTATTATAGTATAATTCCAGACCAGATTTACCGTATTCTCTATAGCTATATCCCACTATGTGGCTATATAAACTTCCATAGTTATAATTTCTTTTATATGAGTCTCCTTCTTTTTCGCTGTAGGCCAATACATTTCCATTCCTATCTAGAATGGAGCCTCTAAGTATTGTCTGTTCATTAATCCACAACCTTTTATTATAGCTGTTATTTTTAATTGCAGAAGCCTTAAAAATTTGAAAATAACTGATATAGACTATAAGACTGATAAAGGTCATACAGAGGACAGTTAGTATTATTATTATCCTTTTGATTTCCTTATTCATCAGTATCCTCCCTTGAGGTCATATCCTCTGAACATATTTGCAGTATGGAAAGTGCTATAAAACTGGATAAAATAGAACTACCGCCATAGCTAATAAAGGGAAGTGTTAATCCCGTAAGGGGAATCATTTTAAGTACTCCACCGAGAATTATAAAGGATTGTATTCCAAATAAGGTGCTGATTCCAATGGCCAATATTCTATAAAATCTATTTTCTTGAGAAATGGCTATCTTAAATCCCCTGTATACAAATATCATAAATAGCATTACTATACCTATTCCAGTGAAGATGCCCATTTCTTCGCATATAGCTGAAAAAATAAAATCCGTATACACAACTGGTACAAAATCCGGATGACCCATTCCCAGACCTTTGCCGAAAAAACCACCTTCCGCAATGGCAAAGAGGGATTGGGTTATTTGGTACCCTTGTCTTTCAATGTAGATCCATGGATTGAGCCAAGCCTGAAATCTAATCTTTACATGGTCAAATAATACGTATCCTAATACACCACTTCCCAAAAACAAACCAATATTGTATAGTATAAGTTTTCTATCTTCCTCGTAAATAAACTGAATGGATGCGAATATTATATAAAAAACCAATGCTGTCCCTAAATCTTTTTGAAGAAATAAAAGTGCAATAAAGGAATAAACAACTCCCATAATATAATAGGACGAATATTTTATGTGTCTCCACTTCTCAGTATTAGAATAATAAGAGGCCAACAGAAATATTAAAACAATTTTAGTTATCTCCCCGGGCTGAAAAGCAAATCCTCTAAAACTAACCCAATTTATGGCACCAAACTTCCTATCTCCAAAGGCAAAAGTAATTATGAACAATAAATATGCCAGTACTAAATAAAGGTAAAGCCAATCGTCAATTTTTTTTAATCTTTTCACCATAAAATACACTAAAAAGAAAAGAAAAATCCCAAGGGAAATCCAAGTTAACTGCTTTATTCCCAATTTTTCATCAATTCTATAAATTACTATTATTCCAATGGTGATTAACATTGTCACTATGAGAAAAATATAATTGTCTCCTGATGATATTTTAATAAGGAGATAATTTGATAAATATATGATTAATATCAAACCCATAGCCATGATAAATATCATCTTATCAGCATGCATTTGTTCATATGCCAGCAAAAGTAGCAAGGCTAGAATTTGAAAGAGCAACAAAAGATTTTTTGGCGATTGTTTCCTTATCTCTCCCTTAAACATCATATCCCTACTCTCTATTTACAAATAAAAATTCGATTTTTCCTATTCTAATAATATCTCCGTCTTTTAATTTTACTATATCATACAATTTATCCCCATTTAAATAAGTGCCATTTACACTTTCAAGGTCCTCTAAGTAGTATTCCTTCTCATCCTCTACTATTTGAAAATGTTCTTTTGAAACGTACTGATCTTTGATTACGATATCGTTGTTATTTTGCCTTCCCAATTTTATATCGCCGTCTATAATGTAATGTTCATCTATTTTAAAAGGTAAGGAATCCTTTCTATTAATTAGCTTTAAATACGCCCTGTCCTCAAAGGAAATAGCATCCATACTTTTAATATCTAAGTAAATAAGTCTGATAATACTAAATATAAATAAGTATATGACAATAATAAAGATATATTTAAAGATTAGGGCCAATATACTGTACATATGCAAACCTCCAAAATTCTTATCAAATCTATGTTATCACAATCTTTTACTATTGTGAATTATTTTAAACCTTATAGAGAAAATAATTGTTTATTTATAGTAACAGGTATTTGAACATTGGTTAATATCTGATACAATAAATCTAGTACATAAATTAGAGGTGATAATCTTGAGTAAGCTAAAGCGTTCATACAAAAATAGGGTTTTTTCAGGTGTATGCGGTGGAATAGGCGAATATTTTAATATTGACCCAACAGTAATTCGAATTGCATGGGTTTTAATTTCTCTTCGTTCTCTAGGTACATCCTTTATTATTTATTTAGTCAGCAGCTTTTTAATTCCAGAAGACGATGGAATTATCTACGAGGAAGAGTATGACAGGGACAATAACGAAAAATTTCGCCGCAATACCCCAATTTTTATTGGCCTGGGATTAATACTCTGGGGTGCAGTTTTAATGGCCAACGTTTTCTTTCCATGGCTCAATATCAGAATACGTCATTTATGGACTTACTGGCCAATTTTGTTGATTTTACTTGGCCTATATATATTGTTCTCTCAAAGGGACAATTAGAAAGAGTGATTACATGAAAATTACAAGCATTGAACGGCAGAAAAATAAAAACAGGGTCAATATTTACGTCGACAATTTATTTTCCATTGGAATTGACGAAGAAATAATGCTTAAATATGGTCTTCATGTGGAAATGGAAGTAGACGATGAATTTATTAAGGAAGTATTGGCTGCTGAGGAACTTAACAAGACCATAAATCACGCATTAAATCTGCTTTCTTATCGTCAGAGGTCAGAAAAGGAAATATTTCAAGCACTTATGCGCAAAGGCTATAATGATTCCAATATCCATAAGGCCATAGAATATTGTAAAGAATTAAAATATATTGATGACCTAGCCTTTGCGGAAAGCTACGTTAGGGATAAAATTAATCTATCTAAATTAGGTTCAGAAAGAATTAAATACGAGCTAAGCCTAAAGGGGGTTTCTAGAAATATCATCGATAAGGTCCTCATCATTGACAAATCTGATCAATATGAGGCGGCACTTGAATTAGCACAGAAGCAGGTAAAAAAATACGAAGGAGATTCTTCCAATGCAATTTATAGAAAACTTGGCGGATATCTTCAAAGAAAAGGATATAGTTTTGATATAATCTCAAAGGTACTGAGGCAAGTGCTTAAGGACTAGGTGATGATATGTGTTATGTGTATATTTTACTTTGCGATGACAATACTTTATATACCGGTTGGACAGTAAACTTAGACAATAGAATTGCAGCTCATAATAAGGGCAAGGCATCTAAATATACTAGAGGAAGACTTCCTGTCAAACTTGTTTACTACGAATCTTTTGACGATAAAATCGAGGCACAAAAAAGAGAATATGAAATCAAACAATTCAGCAGAAATAAAAAGCTCCAGTTAATAAAAAATAGTCATAAATAGGTGATATAATGAGTTTTTTTGATAGAGTTATGAAAAATCCAATAATATGCAGCATCCGAAATTTAGAGGAACTGGATATTGCACTAGACTCCCCCTGCGAAGTGATATTTCTCAACACAGGAAATATCTTTAATTTAAGGGAAATCTCCCATCGCCTCCAGGAAAAGGACAAGGATTTGTATATACATGTTGAATCAATAGATGGGTTTTCGAGGGATACTTGGGGTCTCGAATATATTGTCAAGAATATCCATCCCCATGGAATTATTACCGGTAAAAGCGACCTAGTAAAATTAAGTAAGGATATGGGTATATTCACTATTCAAAGGATTATCATATCTGATTCTATGTCACTTCAATACTCTATCGACTCTATTAAAAAAAACCGTCCCTCAGCTGTAGAAGTTCTGCCTGGTATCATACCAAAAATCATCGAAAGAATTATAAAGGATACGAGAATATCCGTAATAGCCAGTGGCCTTATTACGGATAATCAACATATAATTTCCTCTCTGAATGCAGGTTCAATTGCTATATCCTCTTCAAGTAAGAATATTTGGTATATTTAATCTGATATTGTACTAATATGTCTTAGGACCTCCTCTTCCCATAGTGGAGTGTATCTGCCTGTTGACCACTCTGCCATTACTACTGAATCGGAAGCATCAAGTTTAATTTTCCCCAATTCCCTTGAAGATATTTCATTATCCTCAATAGGGTATACCAATATATTGGCCCTTGTGACGACTACGACGATGTCTTCATTTGGGGAAGTAAATGCATCGATAGCTTCTGGTATCTTTGATTTAATTCTATCCCAAGGTATGGCAAGGACGTCGTAATTTACTAATTCTTTTGGGGGTATGGCTTTTATATTATAATCTTTATAATATTGCTCTCCATCGGATTCAAAATTTAATCTACCTTTCATAATCCAATAACCATTTCTCCTAGTTAATCCAAAGCTTTCTTCACTTAAAATTGCTGTGCTGTCTGATTTCATTATACTTTGGGCCCCTTCGACAAAAGTCTGAAACCCTTCATCTCCAATTAAGTCTGATATCTTAATGGCTTTATTGTCTTTTAAGTAATCCACATGGTATACCTCTAATGTCTTTTCTCCATCTTTTAAGTCTATTACTTCTGAAGAAACATAATCATTCCCAATATATAGAATGTTTTTTATTACAGAATTTTGAACTGGTATAATCCTTTGCTCTTCAACTGACCTTAAGCCAAAAAAGTTTAAATCTACAACTTTATCATCTTGATATTTTTTCATCTCTGTAGCTCTGATTTCATCTCGTATTATATTATAGTCGCTGTTTCTACTGACGTCTACCATCCAAAAACCTTTCTTCCTAGGAACTAAAAGGTTATCTATTTCGTAAATTGACGATACAGTTCTGTTACTGGCTCTTATCCAAATCGTTCTATAATCCCATTTATCTACCTCTGCTTCAGCATCATATCCGTATGATTTTATACCCAATAATACACCTGAACGAAGGGTATCTGCCTCTTGAATGTTGGAAATCCTCATTATGCTTTTTTCTACATTTATATATCTATGGATTTCATCTTTGCTGACTTCATCGACAGTCTTATCTAAAAAATAAAACCTATCATCATCGTATATTATCATCTTATCTTCATCGTATTTTATAAACTCGTAAAAATATTGGTTGTCACTAATAACTGTTATTATGTCTACCATAGTATCTTCTAAATCTAAATATTCAGGGTCTACCTTGTACTTATATAACAGATAGTCGTAAATATTGACATTTTTATATTTATATTCAGGGTCCAAGGCATAATCTCCCCCAACTATAACTGCATCCTTATGAAATAAAACATCCATATCTACTAAGGAATCCTTCGATAATCCAGCACCCTTATTATATGGACTGTCAATATATCTATCGATAGTCCATTTTCCATGTAACGGAGGTATATTGTTATCTGGAGCCATTATGCTCTCTTTTACTTGAAACCGACTGCTATTGCACGACACTAAAAAAGTCAAAGATACTATAGCAATAAAAATAAGTCCTATCTTCTTCATATGTCTTCCCCCTTTGAGGGTAATTCTATGATTACCTGCGTTCCTTTGTTTACTTCTGATAGTATTTCCATCTTCCCATTATGCATCCGTATTATTTCATCGGATATGGACAATCCGATTCCACTATGGGATTTGCTATTTCTTCCCTTATAAAATTTATCTTTTACTTTGGATAAATCTTCTTCTGGTATACCTACACCGCTGTCCTCAATTTTTATTGTTAAAATGCTATTTTCTTCGTAAGCTTTTAGAATTATTGAACCACCTTCCTGAGTAAATTTAAACCCATTGTCTAAAACATTTATCAATACCTGTTTTATTCTATTTTCATCACCTACTATAGGGCTTAAATTTTCCTGAATGTCAATATCAAACTGTATTCCATTATTCAGAGCCCTTGGCCTTAATTGTTTCCCTATCATAAGAATAGTATCTTTTATATCAAATAAATCTTTCTCAAGGTTTATCCTGCCAGAAACAAATCTAGATAAGTCTAAAAGTTCTTCGACCATTGTCGTAAGCCTATCGCTTTCCTTCTCTATTATTTCCAACCCGTCCAGTACTATTTCATTTTCAGTAAAATCTTCAGATTTTAAGGTCACTGCCCAGCCTTTAATAGATGTCAATGGGGTTCGGAGCTCATGAGATATGGAAGAAATAAAGTCGTTTTTTAGCTGTTCTTTCTTGATTAATTCTTCTGCCATATAGTTTAAAGTATTTCCTAGTCTGCCAATTTCATCTTCTAATCTAATATTGCTCCTGACTTTTAACTGACCATCGGCCATTTTTTCTGCTACTTTAGTAACTTCCTTCAAAGGTCTGATTATTGAATTAGCTAGAAAAACACTTACAATTCCCGATATAAATAAGACTGCAATTCCCATAAGCAGCAGAAACAAGGAAATAGTTCTTATTACATAATCTGTTTCTTTAAGGGAGGTTATAAATCTGATGATTCCTATCTCCCTACCCTCATATTCAATTGGAGCTGAAATTGCCATTACTAAACTATCAAAATATTTTACTTTCCCAACCCATGTCCCCATCTCTCCGTTTACGGCCATTTTTATGTCAGAGGCAATATTATACTCATCGTTTATTACGCCAAGGGAATCCGTCAATAATCTGCCTTGAGGATCTAATAATTGGACTTGAGCAGTGGTATGCTGCCAAAAAACGTCTATATCATCTATTATAATGTCTTCCAATGGATTAGAAGAAAAGTACCTTAGATAATAATCAATTGAGAATTGTATTTGGTTATGCAGTAGAGATTCTACATTTCTATAATAGTATTCCTTCACTCCATTTATCAACACAGTCTCTAATATCACTACTGTAATTACAATAATCAGCATAAAGTTTATTACCAATCTAGTTTTTATACTTTTTCTCATTAAATCCACCAATTATCTTTCTCTAATAATTCATAGGTTATTTATCGGTTTTCCACCTATATCCTATGCCCCAAACCGTTTCGATGAAATACGGTTCTCCAGGATCGTTTTCTATTTTAGATCTTAATCTCCTGATATTTACATCTACGATTTTCGAATCGCCTACAAAATCGTATCCCCATACTATGTTCAATATTTCATCCCTAGAAAATGCTCTTCCCTGTTGCTCCAAAAATAGTTTAGCTATTGAATACTCTGTGGGAGTAAGCACGATTTCACTGCGATTTTTATAAAACTTCCGAGAATATACGTCTATTTCAAAAGGCCCGGAAGCTAGCAGTTTATTTGTACTGTCCTCGGGCGAAGAGTCTACCCTTCTGGCTAGAGATTTAACCCTTAATACCAATTCAGTTGGATTAAAAGGCTTTGTCATATAATCGTCAGTACCGTATTCCAGACCCATGATTTTGTCGATATCCTGAGATTTTGCAGTCAGCATTATAATTCCCATATTTGGATACTTATCCCTTAGGGTTTTGCATACTTGAAAACCATCTATACCTGGAAGCATGACATCTAATACGGCAATATCAATTTTTTCTTTGTCAGCAATATCTAACCCTAATTCTCCGTTTTCCGCCTCAAATACTCGATAATTATTGCGTTCTAGATTTATCCTAATAAATTTTCTTATGGAGTCTTCGTCCTCTACTAGAAGTATGGATTTTTCCATGAAATCACATCCTATTATTAATATGTTTAATATCACACTATCTATAAATCAATTTTAGCATATAATAAATTATAATTCTATTGGTTACAAATTTATTAATAAAGGGTTACAAATCTTATATATGACTTTTCCAAACAAATAAAAATAGGCACATAGCCTATTTTATACTGTAATATTTTGTTTTCTTCTAAAAAGCTCCGTGATAATTAAAATACTTATTAAGTCTTTTACAACTTTGCCCCTACCATAAAAGGATTTAAGCTTGTTTTTTTCTTTAGCTCGATACCTTCTTTCGCTAGGGTCTCCATGTATTTCAGGATGTTCTTGTACCATCTTTTTATATACGGCGTGGACTGCAATTTCTATTTCTTCCCCCGATATATCTTCTATGGTACGGGTTTTCTCAAAATATTTATCTAAGGCCTCCACTACCTTAGGATAGATTATATAATGTAATTCTGGATAATCGTAGTTCACAAAAAACACCTCCCCTTGGCCTTCTCTTACATAATATGAATAAGGAGATGTTTTTGATACTCTTTATTCCACAAGGTCCTTGAATTGGGACCTATACAACCTGGCATATAATTTATTATCTGCCAGTAATCTTTCATGGCTACCTCTTTCCGCAATTCCCTCTGAAGTCAATACTACTATTTCATCTGCGTTTTTGATAGTGGACAACCTATGGGCTATGACCATGGTCGTTCTACCTGTAGACAAATCCTCTAAAGATTTTTGAATCATTATTTCAGTTTCGTTGTCTAAAGCAGATGTAGCTTCATCGAGAATTAACAAGGGCGGGTTCTTCAAAAATAATCTGGCAATGGATATCCTTTGCTTTTGCCCGCCAGATAATTTAACACCCTTTTCCCCAATATAAGTGTCATATCCTTCTGGTAAGGTCATTATAAAGTCGTGGATACTGGCATTTTTAGCAGCTTCTACCACTTGATCCTCTGAAGCATCTGGATTCCCATAAATTATATTGTCATATATAGTACCTGTAAATAGGAATACATCCTGTTGAACCAAGCCGATGTTTTTTCTAAGGGACCTAATCTTTATATCCCTAATATCAGTACCATCCAGCAGTATTTGCCCTTCATCTATCTCGTAAAACCTTGGTATCAAATGGCATAATGTCGTCTTTCCAGCACCAGAGGGGCCTACCAAAGCCACAGTTTTTCCAGGTTCTATGGTTAAGTTGAGATTTGACAATACAGTGTTTTTACCGTTTTTATAGCTAAAGGAAACATCCTTAAGGACTATTTCGCCCCTTACATTTCCTAGGTCAACTGCATTTTTGCTGTCGACTATATCAGGTTGTATATTCATAATTTCCACAAATCTTTCAAAACCAGTCATACCGTCTTGCAATTGTTGAGCAAATTCTGATAGCCTTCTAATGGGCTGCATAAAAAAGTTTACATACAGAGTAAAAGAAAATAAATCCCCAAGGTTTATAATCTTTTTGTGTACAAAAAATCCTCCAAGGCTAATTACCAACAGATTAAGCACACTAGACATAATTCCTATGCCTGAGGCAAACTCCGCCATTACCTTGTACGATTCCCTTCTGGCATTACTAAAACTCAAGTTTCCCTCGTTAAATTTTTCTATTTCATAGTCTTCATTTGTAAAAGACTTTGCCACCCTAATTCCAGAAATACTGTTTTCCAATTGGGCATTTACATTGGCAATCTTTTTCCGTACTTCCCTAAAAGAATTTGACATCCTATTTCTCTTAATGATTACAAACCAAATCATTAAAGGAATAAATGCAAACAATATTAATGTCAAACGCCATTCAATCCTAATAAGAACGACAAAGGAACCGACAAGCATCACCATTGATATGAACAAATCCTCTGGACCATGGTGAGCCAGCTCGGTAATATCCCTTAAGTCATTTACTATTCTAGACATTATGTGTCCTGTTTTATTGTCATCATAGTAGCTAAATGGCAATGATTGTAAATGTGTAAATATGTCTTTTCTCATATCGTGTTCTATCCTAACGCCTAGGACATGACCCCAATAAGATACTATATAGTTACTTATATACCTAAGGATAAATAGAAAACCCATTATAATCGTCCATCGCAGCAGTAAGTCCATCCTTCCCGCAGGAATAATATCATTTATCATTCTCCTAGTAAATACAGGAAAAATTAAATCCGATGCGGAAATTAAAAGTGCAAAAAACATGTCTATAAAAAACAGCCTTCTGTGCGGTTTATAATAAGATATAAATCTCTTTAACAATAAAATCCCCCCTACTAATATACTTCGAGCCACGAATATTATATAATATTTTTCGTTAATTTTCAAATTATTTTCTTTAAAAGAGTATTATTCTCCTAAAAGGCAAAAATCCTTGTGTTTGCAGTATTCGTTGCATCTTTGAATTTTTCTATACTGCGATAATTCTTTGTTATTGGATACAAAATTTATAAATCCGACGATATTATCTAAATTTTTTTCTAAATCCTCATGACTCAACGGAACATCGAAATGGTCTCCATTTTCTAAAAACACAATTCTGGCTCTTTCAACCTCGATACCCATTATTTCTTTGACGACATAGGCGTAAAGTTGTAGCTGTGGAATATACTTTTCTGCTAATCTTTCCTTGTTTACTACCTTATTGGTTTTGTAGTCTACAATTTCGGCCCTATTGTCTTTTATATTTATCCTGTCTATAAACCCCTTTATATAGGAATTGTTCAGTTTTAAATAAAATGGCCTTTCTATATATACCTTTTCATAATCATCCCTATATTGTTCAATATAATTATCTATATAAATCTTTAGCTGGTCGTAAATTTTCCTTTCGTATGGAATCCCATGGGATATACAAATCTTTTCCAATAAGGATTCTGGATTAGTTCCAAATCCATAGTATTCACTAAACTTATGAATTAAATTGCCCTTATGCAGACTATCTAGAGTAAAGGCATCAGGCATTTCCATAGTATTGAACTCTTGAGAGCCTAATTTCCAATAATAGTCTAAGTAGAACTTTCTATTGCATTGAACAAATGTCAAGTATTGGCTTATACTAAATCTTTCAATTCTCCTCCTATTGAACTGGGGCACTTCAAATAATAAGGGTAAGTCTATACTACTTTTGCTCCCTTTTTTTAGAAATTTATTGTCTATTAGTCTTACGGAGGCAGATACTTCTTCCGCCATTTGAATTTCTGAAATAATTTTATGTGGCAGAGGGTGAATTATCTCTTTAATCATCTTTTTAAATCCAGCATTTTTTCCTTGAAAACCTAAAATTAACATCTCCTCTGCCCTTGTCATGGCAACGTACAGGACTCTTTTCAATTCTTCACTTTCCCTATGACTAAAGTCTTCCCTTATATTGTCGTAAATCTTCCTTCCACTGTTTAATTTTATGCCAATTCCTTTATCCTTACTAAATAATATATTTTCAAATGTGCTATTTCTCGAAGTTGCCATCTCGGGAATTATAACTACGGGAAATTGAAGCCCCTTAGACTTGTGTATAGTCAAAATATTGACCACATCGGCATCTTCAGATTCAACTCTTCCTTGTGCTTCATCTAGCTCTTTTAATTCATCAAATAAGTCCACTAGGTCCTCCACTGATCCTATATTGTCTTTCTCGTATTGCTTGACCATTTCCTTTAGTTTATTGATATTTGCAGCTCCCTGTCTACCTCCTTGCTTCAACAGCAAAGATTCAATAAAATAAGTTTTAGAGATGATTTCATTTATTGTCTCTGATAATCCATGGAAAGTTTTATAATCTTTTAGGTATTGGATCGTACCTAAGGCAACTTTTATCCTTTCTGTCTCTTCCCCTTCCATGGTTTTATCTTCGATTATCTTTTTCATGGAATTAAGGACTGTATTTTCTCTTTGTCTGAGTATCCAATAAATTATCGTATCAGACATACCTATCATAGGAGATCTTAAAAAACCAATAAATGCAATAGTATCAAGGGAATTGCTGATGGCTTTTAATGCGTTGATAACATCAAGTATTTCCTGTTGTTGAAAAAATCCTTTTCCGCCAAAATTGTAATACGGTATACCGTACTTGTTCAAGGCTTTTTCATATATGTGATTTCTTGTGGTGGCCCTAAAAAGCATCGCAAAATCTCCGAAACTGTATGTTCCAGACTCAACTAACTGTTTTATCCTTTTAGCGATTAACTCAGCTTCGTAATATCTATGATACGAGGAGGCATCAATGCCCGAGGGTATCTCCAAATCTTGCTTTTCTAATATTTCTACATCTATCTCTCCCTTAGAGCTTTTAAAACTTGCTAATTTTGTATATCCCTCTCCCATCAAAGATGTAAATGTATGATTGATGAAATCCAATACTGTGTTTACAGTCCTGTAGTTGACCTTTATAACTATGGGCTCATCGCCAGTAGTATTTCCTATATCCCCTACTACATCATAAAACACACCTAAATCTGCACCTCTAAATCCGTAAATCGATTGGTTTGGGTCTCCTACAATAAAGAGGTTTGATTTATCTAGTTTATCTTTCTCTGTTGCCAGCCTATAAAATATATTTTTTTGCAATTCGTTGGTGTCTTGAAACTCGTCTACCATAATATACTTAAATTTTCTTTGGTATCTTTCCCTTATGTTTTTATTGTCCAGCAAATTTAGAACCTTAATTTCCAGGTCTTCATAGTCCAATGCTTTAAGTGTATCTTTTTCATAACTATATCTCTCGTCAATTTCTATTAATAGATTTAAAACCACATCGTAGATAGGAATGTTGTCGTATTCCCTTGATAATAAATATTCTTCTATAGTCTGCCGTAAAAAGTCCATTTTTTCCGGTTCTTTACTGCTGCCGCCCATATTGTCGTACAAGTACTTGATTATTTCAAATTCTTCGTCTCTATGGTACCGTCCTCCTTCAAAATCCATCCATATAGGGTCATTCCTCAACTTATAGATTTTTGTATTTTTGGGTAGCCTGTCCATTAGATAAATAAAAGTATTCTTAATATCATCCGTATCAACAACTTTTTCCTTTAAATCATTTAAGTATTTCAAGCTCATATCTTTGACTTTTGCAAAGGGAATCCCTACAGTTCGTATTTTTACGTATAGTCTATGAAATGTGTTTACCAAAAGTTCAATATTTACTATTTCAAAGTTTTTTATGACATCGTAGGCTCTATTTTCTTCTCTAATATTTGTCTTTAAAGTATCTCTTATGTTTTCTTTTAAAAGTCTAGAAGCCTTATTGTCTTCCAATACCTCGAATAGTGGGTCTATCTTTGCCTCCACAGGATTTTCTCTTAATATCTTTGCACAAAAACTATGTATAGTAGATATATTGGATTTTTCCATATCCCTGTAGTACCTTCGCCATCTTGGACTTACTGGGAAATTTTTTCGTATTTCGGATCGTATTCTATGAATCATCTCCTGGGTGGCTTTTTTGGTGAAAGTAATGGCGACTATGGACTCTATTTCCTTTCCCTCATCAAGGTTTCCATAATCTAATATCCTAATAAATCTTTCTGTCAATACTTTCGTCTTTCCCGTCCCTGCCCCTGCTATTACTGACACATTCCTATTTATGGATTCAACAGCTAGCTTTTGATCTTTATTTAGTTCCATTACTCCACCTCCGATAAATTTTCATATCTGCATATATCTTTATATATACAATAAGGGGAGCACTCTTGAGGATTTACAGGGAAATTTCCCATTAATATATCTTCCAACATTTCGTAAACACGCTCTTTAACTTCATCGATTACTAAATTTAGGCCGTCCTCATCTAAGGCTCCTTTGTGTCTTTTGGTAATATGCTTTGTTTCATCCATAAGACCCAATTTTATATCAAACTTCGAACTAGATATTAAACCATATAGCCCCCCTACGATTTTTTTATCCTTTTGAGAAAGCAAATATACGGGCAATTGTAAGGACAGTCCTTTCCTCATCTGTTCTATGTCATAAACCCCATAGGAACTGCTTTTATAGTCCATAATCAAATATTTATCTTCCCCCATTACCTTATCTATTCTATCTATAGTCCCCCTAAATTTAATCTCCTTATGGTGGATGTTTATTTCAAAGTCTCCATATTTCCCAAAATCAACCTCAAATGCATAGGGCAGAAGCCTTTCTTCCGATTTTGTTATTCTTTCTAGATCCTTTTCTATAAAATTCTTTATCTTCGCAAACGCGTTTTCTATTATCAACAAATTTAGTTTGTCTCCTAGGTCAAATCCCAATTGCCTTGCCTTCTCCTCAGTTATATCTCTCAAATATTCAATGGTATTTCCTAGTATAAATCCTTTCTTGCCCTCTACATAGTTCCATATACTTTCCCTATGGTAGGTATAGTACTGCCTTAGGACCTCATGATAAAGGATTCCTATATCCATCGGACTATATTCTTGAAATATTCTTTCCATTTCCTCTACATTTAGGACCTTGTTTAGTAGAAAATAATATGGACACCTGCCATATGCCTCTAGATAAGTAATAGAATACACCTTGTTTTCGTGAATTTTATACAGGTCTTCTCTAATATCCTTCTTTGATAATACACCACTATATTCGCCAAGGCTATTATTGCTTCTCTCAAATTCGCAGAGGAATCTTTCGTTGATGCTCCTAAACTTATCCTGAAAATTCTCATTATGATATGAAAAATAATCCTCTACCTGCTCCTTGGGGAGTTTCCAATGGTTCAATATGAGGTAATTCGCAAGTTCATCTGAGGTTGTAATGCTATGCTTGTCCTTAAAATAATATCCCATATCCACATTGATTAAGCTCTGTCTCAGGCACTCAGGCTCAATCATATTCAATAGTTCATCAAGAAATATGGATTGTATACTGTCTTCCTCTTCTCCCTGACAATAAGACAAATATAATTTGTTTTCTACAGAAGATAATATAGATGCAAATTTTATGGCTTCATTATTTAACCTATCTTGATAATTTTTAAATTCTATTCCTATTTGCTTCAATTCCGAAAAGTTAACGTCATTTATTAGAAAGTTATTTTCTCTTATATTTGGATAGTAGGTCGAAGATAGCCCTGTAACAAATAGTATTTTATGATTTATACCTCTACTGTTTATTGGATTTAATACTTTTATTCCCTCTATATTTCTATCCTTTTTTAATATAGCTTCATTTTCTATTAGCTCCATTAAGGCCCTATGATATTCTACTAAGGTCACCGTATCTACTATTAAGGATAGGCTTTTCATCTTTTCCAAAACTTCCATTAGTTTTTCTAAGGCTGATATATCTCTATAATATAAATCAAAATCACCATGAGCCAAATACCTATTGTTTACCTTTTCCATTACGTTGTAATCTTCTATTAATCTACTAAAAATCCTATTGTAGTCTGTTACTAATCCTTCTTTAGGTATTATTTCCATTTCTTTTATGGTTTTGTCAACGACATCTATCAAGGTTTCAAGATATTCCATAGTGATATTTAATGATTTAGAACTTGACAATAGTAGGTCCAAATCGTAAGTACTAACAAAGCCAAGTTTACGAATTATATATTCCAGTCCGTCTTTGCTTTTAAAATCCACTGTATCAAAATAATGTGATTTAATCCTTCTTATAAAATTTTGCTTATTGCCATTATAAATCTTCATTTCTATAATATTTAAAAATTCCCTAATCAGCGGTATTTGGATTAAAGGCTGTTCCATCGCCATATCTACAGGTATCTTTTCTTCAAGGGATACCTGAAATAGATAATGCTTGTATTGGTCGTTTAACAGTATTATCCCCACATCATTGAGCTTTGTCCCTTCTCTAATTTTCTCCTTGATAATTTCAAAAACCTTTTTCAATTCTAAATATATTGTCGGCGCCCTAATTAAACTAACTGCATCTCCACTGTTTAACTTCATATCTCTATCGTCAAAAAAATTATAGCTTAGTTCGGTAAAGATGTCTATGTCCTCGGTTTCAACGTATTGTAGTTCGAATCCCAGCCCTTGAAGCATCCCTAAAGTTTTCTTTACATTTACTATCTCCGAGCTCATTTCAAAGGGCATATTTATGTAAATATCCATATTGCTATGACATAACTTTTTCAATATTTCTATTTCAATAGGTCTAAAATCGTAAAACTGATCTATTATTATAAAGTTTATGTCTTTAATTATATCTATATCTCCTTTTAATATGTCTATAACCTTAAAATAGGTCCCTTCTCTGTCAATTAAATTTAATTCCTCTAATTTCTTTTCATATTCTTCATAAATCAACCCTATTTCTGTATATTTCATTTGTCTAGGACAATTATTCAAAAATTCTTCAGGGTTTATTAGAGATTTTTTTATCTGTCCAATAATATAATTTAACTCCTCTACGAAGCCATCTGTCTTTCCTATATCCTTATAATAATTTATCTTGCCTTCAGAACTCAAATTATTAATTATCCTACTGATTATTAAGTTTTTAATGGAGTCGTCAATTGAGAATAAAAACTTTTCCCTCAATATATTGTCTACGATATCGTCAAAAGTAAATAGATTGATTTCAAAGGATTTTCCGATTTCCCTTATTATTTTTCTTCTATAATCAGATAACAGCTCTCCATTGGGCAACAGATAATAAAAGTTTTTGCCACCATCTTTTTTTAATTCCTCAAGGGCCATCGAAAATAATTCGCCTTTTTTGCCATTGTTAAATGGTCCTATATATACAGTTTTCATAGCTAACCCCCTGTTTATCTCTGAAGTTTATTGTTGAACTCTTTCGTAATATCGTTTATCCTATGTATGCTACTGTCATATATTTCAACATTGTCTAATCTATATTTTTCTTTAAGCTCCAGTATCCTATAGACCTTTTTATCTATTTCCGATTCATTTAGTTCCCCGTTTTCTACAGCTTCCAAGATTCTATTTATAGATTTTATGGTGTTGTCTTTCCCATGGCAAATAAGGGCAATATCGCCGCCGGATTGTAAAAATTTCAAAACTCCTTCCTCTACGGTAAAATTATTTACTACAGCCCCCATGGTCATGTCATCTGACAAAACTAATCCGTCAAATTTAAGTGTATCCCGTAAAATATCATTTATTATAATACTAGACATTGTAGCAGGAAACTTCAAATCTATCTTAGGATAAAGAATATGAGCCACCATAATGGCATCTACTGAGTTTTCTATGGCTTTTGCAAACGGTATTAATTCAAACTCCAATAACTCCTCAAATGATTTATCTAAACTAGGTAAATCTATATGGGAGTCCATCTCAGTATCTCCGTGACCTGGAAAATGCTTTACTACAGAAATAATATTTGTGCTCTTAATTCCGTCTATGACCTGTACGCCTACATTCGATACTAATAGTGGATTAGACCCAAAGGCCCTATCTCCAATAACAGGATTTTTAGGATTGGAATTTATATCTAATACTGGTCCATAGACCATATTGAACCCAAAGGGTTTCAGTCTATTGCCCAAGACCTTGCCGAAATCATAGGAAATCTTATCGTCATTTTTATCCCCTATTGTTTTTGCACTGGGAAGTCCCACTATGGATTTGGGAAATCTACTTACTCTTCCACCTTCTTCGTCTATGGAAAATAGCAGAGGTATCGAATTAGACTGATTTACTATTTTAATCTGGTTTATCAATTCTATTGTTTGAGAAGTATCTTCAATATTTCTAGAAAAAAATATTACTCCACCAACATTGTATTCTTTAATGTATTGAATTAAGTCTTCGCCTAGGGATGTACCCTCAAATCCTGTCATTATAAGCTGTCCGATTTTTTCATCTATCGCCATATTATCTATCTTTTTCTGTATTAAATCCACTTTTATATCTTCGTCATTTTCCTTTGGCATTTTTTCTGCCGGCTCTTGTATACCCAAATCTCCACCTCTTTCCCCATTGTGCTTACATCCTGTGGCTAATAAGATGCCAAGCATTAACAATGCAAAAATCCTCAGTTTTATTTCCATAAAATCATCCTTTAGTTCTTCATTTTTAGTTCACTGCAATTTTAATAAACGAAATGAAGGGTTTACCCTTCATCGCGAAAGTATATTTAGTTTAAGGTGCTGAGATAAATCTCTTATGATTCCATACCCTACAGATGAATTTCCGTACCTATCTAGGGCTGGTCCATATATACCTATACCATAATTCCCAGGGACAACGCCAAGGATACCCCCTCCGACTCCACTTTTTGACGGTATCCCCACATTGACAGCGTATTCCCCACTGAAATTATACATACCGCTGGTGAACATAATCGCCGTTACAATGGCTGCAATCCTAGCATTGTCTATTAAACCCTTTGTCTCAAGGGGACAGCCCTTAGCTATGAAAAGCCCAATTTTTGCTAAATCAAAGGAGGTAACCTGAATTGAGCATTGCTTAAAATAGGTATCTAAGATTTCTTCCACATCACCTGATAATATACCCTTAGACTTTAATAAATATGCCATTGCCCTATTTCTATTGCCGGTTTCTTTTTCAGATAAATAAACCTCTTCATCAATTGAAACATTTGGATTTCCAGTCATCACTTTAATTAGGTCCAATATTCTATTTATTTTTTCGTCTCCGTTGCCTTTAATCAGGGAGGTTGTCACTATGGCACCAGAGTTTATCATGGGGTTTGAAGGTTTGTTCCAATTAAAATCCAGTTTGTAAATTGTATTAAAAGGTTCGTCTGTTGGTTCATAGCCTACTTTATTAAATACCTTTTCTTCGCCGTGGTCCAATAAAGCCAGAATAAGGCTTAAGACCTTCGATATACTTTGAATTGTAAATTTTTCATTATAGTCCCCTACATTGTAAATATTGCCGTTTAAATCTACAATCGATACTCCAATATTATTTGGATTTGCCTTGGATAGTGCAGGAATATAGTCGGCAACAAAACCTTCTCTAACTAAACCTTTATTCTTTTCAATAATTTCCATAATCTTATCTTTCAAGTTTACACATCTCCATTATCTAATGAATATCAAAATAAGTTTTACCAATAAATTCCCGAAGGATTGAATTAGAAGGAATATAATCTTCGTTTTCTATGTCTCTAAAATACTGCAAAAACTTAAGAAGCTTTTTTGCCTCACCAAAATGAATACTAGAACTGTCTATTTCCTCCAACAATGGCTTAATATATTTTTTGAGGACTGCCAACTCATATACTAAGGCAGAGTCAAACATAATATCTGCCTCTTCCTGAAATGGAAATATATATTTTTCCTCACCTGCTCTTACTCTATCCCACATATCCAAAGTACTTATGGCATCATTGCCCCTGTATTTTATATCCCTCACTATTCGCCTAATCAATCTTGTGTCAGTAGTGGGTATTCGATTATGTGCGTCAATATTTAATTGTGTCAATGCCGATATATAAATTTTATACTTGTTTTTCTCCGGAATCAAACTTGTCATCTTTGGATTCAAACTGTGAATACCTTCTAATATTATGGGGTGACCTTTGTCTACCTTAATTATTTTACCCGATCTTTCTCTTTCACCCTTGATGAAGTCAAATTTAGGTAATTCTATTTCTCCCCCCTCCAGTAAAACTAGTAAATCTTCATTTAGCTTTTCTAAATCTATGGCATCTATGGTTTCAAAATCAAAGGTCCCGTCGGGATTTAATGGTGTTTTATCTCTATTTACAAAATAATCGTCTACGGAAATTGATGCAGGCCTTTTGCCATTTACCTTTAACTGCACTGCCAATCTTTTTGAAAATGTCGTTTTCCCAGATGAAGAAGGGCCAGCTATTAGAACTAGATGGATTTCGTCATCTTCACATATTTTATCCGCTATATTAGCAATCTTCTTCTCGTGCAAGGCCTCTGATACTCTAATAATCTCCGGAATTTCATTATTTTTAATCTTTTCATTTAAGGAACCTACATAAGCTAAATCTAAGATATCCCCCCATTTACCTGTCTCTTTGAAGACCTTAGAAAGTTTTTTCAGTTCTTTAAATTTTGGCAATTGATAGTTTGATTTCTCGCTAGGAAATAGGATTAAAACCCCTGGATAATAATACCTTAATTGAAAAATATCCACATATCCAGTAGTTGGGGCTAAAAAACCGTGATATGTATCCTTATGCCCACCGATGGTATACACATGTACATCTTCTCTATCGAGGGAATTAAATAGCCTGATTTTATCCTCGTATTTATATTCCTCAAATAATTTTATGGCCTCATCCTTGGGCATCTTTTCCCTAGTAATTGGGTAATTCTCTAAGATAATTTCTTTCATTTTCTCTTCAATCTTTTCGATTTCTTTAAAACTAATTGAATATTCCTTTTCAAACTCTACATAAAGACCTTCCCCTAAAAAATGCTGAATACGCACTACCCTTTCGGGAAACAGTTCTCTACAGGCCATTATAAATACTGATGAAATAGTCTTCGTATATATCCTATATCCATCCTTATCTGATATATCTAAAAATTTGATATACATATGGTTTTCAATTACCTTATTGAGGTTAAATACCTCGTTTTTAATTCTGGCTCCTAAATAACTTTTGTAATCCTTTTGAAAGGCTACCTCTGAAAGATCTTTTAAAGTTGAACCCTCTTTAATTGATATTTCACCTACGCCTTCGACAAAAACAGTTAACTTCAACTATATCACCTCTCTAATTATTCAAATAAATCCTTTTCAATTGTACCTAGTTTCCCCTTTTGTTCTGCAACAAAGCTCTTTCCATTCAGATAACCCATGGGTCCATCTAAGCCTCCAAATTTTATCTTATAAGCATGTAACCATTGATTTTCCAGACCGTAGTTTTCTCTAAATCTGGAGTTTTCTCTTTGATTGCCATACTTCCTATCTCCTATAATGGGATAACCTAGTTTAGATAAATGGCTCCTTATCTGATGGGTCCTGCCAGTTATTAATTGAACCTCAAGTAATGTATACCCATTTTTTGATGCAAGTGGGCTTATTCTTGTGACAATCTCTTTGGCACCATTAAAATCATCTTCGTAAACTTTTACTATATTTCTATCTTCATTTTTCGAGAGGAATGCCTTTTCTTCAGTTGACTTCTGAACTATACCTTTTACAATGGTTTTATATAATCTTATAACATGGCCATCTCTTATGGCTTCATTAATGGACTTTAGTGATTGATAATTTTTTGCACCTATGATTATTCCCGAAGTATTTCTATCCAATCTATTGCAGATGGACGGAGTGAAGGACTTCTCTATTCTAGGTACATACTGACCGCTGCGTATTAAATAGCTTATTAAACTGTCGACAATATTTTCCTCAAATTTTTCTCCAGTACTATGGGATAGTATACCCACTGGTTTATTTATCAACACAATGTTATGATCCTCATATAAGATATTAGGAAATAAGCTTGACTTTACTTCTACTTTTTTTGTTCTGAATTTTTCTATTGTTTCCTCCGATAGATACAATTGTATTGTATCTCCCTCTTGTATTATATCCTCTGGTTTTGCCCTGTTGCTATTTAACTTTATGTTCTTTTTTCTAATCATTTTATACAAAAAACTTTGGGAGGCTTCTCCTAAATATTTTTTGAGAAATCTATCTAATCTCTGCTGAGACTCATTTTTATCAATTATTATTTCTCTCAATCTTTTCTCACCTTTTCTCTTTTTTGTGTTATAATTATATTATACACGATTATTTCGTTAAAACCTAGCTTAACAAAGTACCTAATGAGGTGAAGACATGAAGAGTTTCTATGAGAATATTAAAGACTTTCTCTATGATTTTATAGATTACATAATAATGATTGGAATAGTTGTAATTGTAATAATAGTAATTGGTTGGAGATTAGATCTTTTATTTGCAAAAGATGCTTTAGATATCCCCGATGGCGAAGATGTCATAATCGAACGAAATAACGGATATGAAGATAAAAATGAAAATCCTGATTACGATACGGACATATATGACGACGAAGAAATCAAAGAAGATGATGAAGAAGAGCCCGCATCAAAAGAAGACATCGAGGAAACAACTATTGTCGAGGGCCGAGCAGTGAAAATTACCATCCCTTCTGGATCTTTACCTTCCAGCATAGGAGATATTTTAGTAAAAAATGGACTAGTGCCCAGTTCCAATGAATTTGTTGAAAAATCACAGGAATTAAATCTTGACACTAAATTAAAGTCTGGAACCTTTGAAATTAAATTTGGCAGTTCTGTAGAAGATATAGTAAAAATAATAGCAAAATAAAGTCTTCCAATTGGAAGACTTTAATATTTTTCATTTATGTATTCATCGATTAAAGATGTCCTTTTATTCTTGAAAAATACACCCTTTTCCTTAAGTATATTTAATAGCCAATTTGACTTAGAGTGAAAAATTGCCTCTTTATAATCGAGAAGTACTATTTCATATAAATTATCATCAAGCCTTTTAGAATTTAAGTTAATATAGTAAGCTTCTACTCCTTCAAATTTTAAATAATTTAATAGATTCAATGCGGCTTTATCTTTTTCGTGATAATAATTATTTCCTTTATTTAAATAATACCTATAATACCTTTGACGTCTATTAGTCTCTTTTACTTCCTTTGCCAGCATGGTAAAATATTTAGCCAAAACATTATAATACTGGTAATTATACATGCCCATCTCAAAATTATCGATTCTCAAAAATGGTTTTATGTTCATTCTCATTACTAAATCGTAATTATATTCTAAAAACTGTCTTTTGTTAATATTGCCACTTTCAAATTCAAAAATCAAAGAAGATCTTCTATTTAAGAACTCCTCAAATCCACTTCTAATTATACTATTGTACTCCAAATTATACACCCTATCTAATATTTAGTTCTAAACAATTATATCATAATACTATGAGTTTCTTAATACATTTATTTCATATTCAGTTAATTCCCTGTATTCACCAGGCTCTAATGTCTTATCTAAATTTAAATCTCCCATGGAAACTCTCTTTAAGTATATTACTTTCATCCCTATGGTGTCAAACATCCTTTTAACTTGATGAAACTTTCCCTCTTGTATAGTCAAATAAACTCTCGATATAATACTAGAATTGACGACTTCTAATTGTGAGGGCAAGGTTTTATATCCGTCATCTAATGTTATTCCTTCTGAAAATATATTTATATGTTCATCTTCTATATAATTATCTACTTCTACATAATACTTTTTGTTGACTTTCTTTCTTGGGGACAGTAACTCATGGGCCATTTTACCGTCATTTGAAATAATCAATAAACCTTCGGTGTCTTTATCTAGCCTTCCTACAGGAAAAGGTTTAAAAACTTTATACTTATTATCGATAATATCTACAACAGTTTTACTTCTGGAATCATCTGTAGATGAAACTAAACCTTGAGGCTTGTTCATCATCAAATATATAAACTTTCTATAATTAACCTGTATATCGTCAAAATGAATAATATCTTTTTCCGGGTTTATTTTTAGTTCGTTATTGCGTATAATTTCATTGTTTACTTTTACCCTACCATTTTTTATATGTTTTTTAACATCTTTTCTGCTGCCATAACCCATGTTAGCAACAATTTTATCTAGTCTTTCACCATTTTTCATAGCTTTCACCCTGTCCTTTTGATTTATACCAAATATTTGATTTTAAAAACTGAATAAATGTAATATAATTTGTCAAACTAATATTGAAGAAATTTTTAGAAAGGAGAAGACTATGGCAGAAGAAAAAATCACCGAAGGTGTTAAATGCGTCGTTAATACTTGTAGCTTTTATAAAGATGGCGATCTGTGTACTGCTGGTCATATAGAAATCAAACCTAGAAATGCATCGACTTCTGAAGAAACAGATTGTGCCACATTTACTACAGGAGAGACTACAAACTGGACGTAAAAGGCAGGATTTAATCCTGCCTTTTTACTAGATTGCATAGTCAACTTCTATTTCAATACAGTTATCCCTTAAGCTTTCTGGAATATCCTCCAATGTATAATCCACATTAATGAAAAATTCGGTTTCGAACTTTTCTCCTATCTTGTTTAGTTTTTCAAGCAAGGTTTCCAATGTTTCAACATCTAATTCTACAACTTTATATATACTATCAACATAAATTTTTTCTAAATCATAGTCCATGCCTATTATTCCACACAAAAAGCCATAGAACGACTCAATATTTATTATATTGAATTCCATGGCATTAATTAATCTAACATTATGATTTAAAGAGAAAATATGATTGTCATCCACGTCAATGAAGGCAATATTACCGTTGCCCTCCCCCATATCTTTATTGGCATTGTCTATAAGCCATTTTGTCTTTCCTGAACCTTTTTCACCTAAAATAAATTTAACCATGGCAACCACCTTAACCTTTCTTAAATTATTTAACATATAAAGCACAAAATTAATAACTTTCCTGTGCCTTTAAGGGACTTATTCAAACCTTCTCAGACCTTTTCCGTGTAAATAATTATATTCCATCCCCTGAGTAATATTCCTTTCCTCCATTAGGGCTACTATTTCATCCCTAATCTTCCACCAAGATTCATTCCAATTTACGAATAACAAGTTTTCCTCTGGTGCCCTGCCAATTATTCTTTGAACCACAATTTGAGGATCTAAGTATTGTAGAAATAATATTATCCTTTCCATGTATTCCTCTTTTGACAGTAATTCTATCTCTCCCCTTCTATACATCACTCCAAGAGTCGTCCCATCTACAACATATAAGGCATGAAGCTTTACTTCGTCAACCTCTAAAGCCGAAACAACTTTTGCATTTTCTAAGACATCAGTTCTATCATCCCAAGGAAGGTTTAATATTAGATGGGTACAATTTCTAAGCCCATATTTCTTTACTTTCATACTGGCATCGATATATTCTCCTAGTGTATGTCCCCTGTTAATTTTCATTAATGAATGATAATTAACAGTCTGCAATCCAAGCTCTAAGGTAATATCGATATTATAAATATTTTGAATCTTTGAGAGGTACTCTAAATACCTTTCATTAACGCAATCTGGCCTTGTGGATATGGATATACCTACTATATCATCTAGGAGACTTTCTTCAATAAAAGATTTAAAATCCTCAAATGGCATATAGGTATTAGTGAAGTTTTGATAGTAAGCAATGAATTTTTTCGCTTTGTACTTATTTCCTATATACTCTTTATTTTGTTGTATTTGATTTTTTACAGCCATGGTCGAGGAAAGATTTTCAAAGGCTCCACCCTCTTCTCCACAAAAAATACATCCGCCAAATCCCAAGTGTCCATCCCTATTTGGACATGTAACAGGTAAACTAATAGGTAGTTTATAAACTTTTTCACCGTATTTTTCTATTAAATATTTTGAATAGGTATTATATACTGTAATTTGCTTCAAACTCTTCCTCCTTTCTTCTATATATTTAATACCCTTTTTAATTCAAAAGCAACACCAGATTCATTATTGTCTTTTTTTGTTATTATTTTAGCTACGGATTTCACCAAATCACTGCCATTTTTCATAGCTATGCCAAGACCTGAATTCTTTATCATGCTGACATCATTGTTGTTGTCGCCAATGGCAATTATCTCTGCAGGGTCAATATTCATTCCCGCAGCATATTCTAAAATAGTTTTCCACTTGTTTCCATCTGGATTCATTATTTCAATCATCGACTCCACTGTATCAAGGTTTTCCATTATATGAATATTGAAGTTCTTTGAATAATTTTCACTTATGAATTCGTAAAAGGGATAAAGAGCTTTTTTGAAATCTCCATAAACTATGGTCAATATCTTTTCGTTTTCAACTTCTAAAAAAGACTTTACTTCCTTAAATCTACCCCCTCTCATTACGTATTCGCCATACTCTCTTCCAGTCTCTATTATTAAATCTATACCTTCATTATAGCCATCGATGTGTATCACTGGATGCAAATTTCTTTTGATACCTTCTTCAATAATTAATTTATAATCCTTCGTATCCATGTATTTTGAGATTAACAACTCATCGTTTAAAGAATTCCTAACTATATTTCCATTATTTGCTATTATTGTAATATGTCCATGGATTTTTTTCGTCAATTCCTTTGCGGACCAATATCTCCTTCCTGTAGCTACTACGACTTCATACCCTTTCTTAATTAATAAATTTACAGTATCTAGGTTATCTTTTGGTATATCTTTTTTGTCATCAAGCAAGGTACCGTCCAAGTCAATTGCGATTAGTTTGTACAAATGTTATCCCCCCAAGGTTATATAAAAAGCACCTCGCAAAGTCGCAAAGTGCCTTTAAGTCATATTTAATCTTCAAAATCGTCGTCTTCATATTCTAGAAAATCGTCGTCTTCTAGGAATAAAGCGTCAAAGGCTTCAGATACAATATCAAATTCTTCTTGGTTTTCAATTGGAGACAATTCAAAATCTTCGTCATCTATTTCATTGTATCTATATAATAAAACATCTTCTTCATCAATAGGTTGTAGTGCAATATATTCTTCTTCTTCTACTTCAAACACTCCAAGTATTAAACATTCCAGTTCCGAATCATCATCTAGTGTCAAGACAATTATATCTTCATTTAAATCTTCGAAATCGAATTCATGGTCGTGGTCGTGATCATGGTCATGATGGTGATCATGGTCGTGATGATGATCAAATTCTTCTTCCTTTTTCTTATCCATTTTCTATTCTCCTTTGAAATTTATTTGTTATTATATATAATATCCTATTTTGACAAAGAAGTACATATATAATTTACAAATTTACCTAATCTTTTCCAACACCTTAAGTAAAAAATCGTAGGTTCTGCTGGTGGATGATATACTTAGTTTTTCACCAGGAGCATGAACTCCATACATATTTGGTCCAAAAGAAATCATATCCATATCTTCAAATTTCTCGTCAAAGAGCCCGCATTCTAGTCCTGCGTGAATTGCAGATATGTTCAGGTCCTTATTATAAATTTCCCTATATGTCTCCTTTAACACTTCTCTTATATAGGAATTCTCCTTATATTGCCATGCTGGATATGCTGATAAACTTTCGCTTTCAATATTCATGCATTGACACAATAATTTAATTTGATTTGATATATGAGCCTTTAATGTCCCTAAGGACGATCTGATGGAAGACTCCAAAGTTACATTTCCATCAACAGTGTTTACGACACCTAAATTAGTTGAACTCTCTACTAGGCCCTCTATGGCACCACTCATGGTCTGAACCCCATTTGGTATCAATACTAAGGCTGAAATTACTTTGCTCAATGTATCCTTGGTAAATACCCTTTTGTCATTTTCTACAATGGGGGATATATTGATTTCAACGTCTTTATCTGTATGGGATAATTCCGTTTTTAATTCTTTTTCTATATTTGATACAGCTAAATTCAATTTATCAACATCTTCTTTTGCTACTACAATATTGGCCTTTGAAAATCTTGGTATAGCATTTGATTTTGAACCTCCTTCAATATGCCATAGGTCCATATCTATTTTACCGACTAAGTAATCTAGGACCCTTCCCATGATTTTGTTTGAATTTCCTCTGCCTTTATTTATTTCCATACCTGAGTGTCCACCTTGGAGCCCCGATATTGATAACTCGAAATGCTCTTTGTTTGTCGGCAAGTCCTGCCACTTAATGGGAATACTCACTATATTTCTTTCCCCACCAGCACAGCTTACCAGTGCGGTTCCTTCTTCTTCGGAGTCTAAGTTAATTAACATTTTACCGTCAATATGATTTGGATTAAGTGCTAAAGCACCGGACATGCCCGATTCCTCATCGGATGTAAATAGAGCTTCTATTGGAGGATGAGGTATATCCTTTGATTCCAATACAGACAATATCATGGCCAGTGCAATTCCGTTGTCTGCCCCCAATGTTGTTTCCTTGGCGATTAAATAGTCGCCTTCAACCTTAATTTTTATTGGATCTTTAAGAAAATCATGGCTGGAACTCTCTGTTTTTTCGCATACCATGTCCATATGTCCCTGTAATACAACTATAGGGCTGTTTTCATAACCTGAAAACCCGGGCTTTTTGATTATTACATTTAAGGCTTTATCTTGGATAACTTCCAATCCAAGATCCCTTCCGACTTTTACAAGATAATCGCTAATTTGCTTTTCTTTGTGGGAGCATCTAGGTATTCTTGTTATTTCCTCGAAATAATACATTACCCTCTCTGGTTTAATGCCTTCTAAAACTCTCATCTTTTTTATCCTTCCTTTCTAGTTATATATAATATGTAAATCATATATTATTCCAATTAATATTTTCGTTTAGTATTTCAACAAGCTTAATAAAGTATTCTTCTTCTAATTTAGTAAATCTACTTTTTTCTGGACTATCTAAATCCAAAACTCCATAGACCTCATTGTCCTTAATAATTGGAATCACAAGCTCTGAATTTGAAGCATCGTCACAAGCAATATGCCCAGGAAATTCATGTACATCAACCACTCTTTGTATCTTCCCAGTATGGGCGGCTGTACCGCATACTCCTTTCCCTATTTCAATTCTATTGCAAGCTGGCAACCCTTGGAAGGGGCCTAATACTAGTTCATTTTCCCTTAGAAAATAAAAACCAGCCCAGTTTAATTTTTCTACGCAAGCCATTATTATTCCGGTAATATTGGAAATATTGGCTAAGTCGTCATTTTCAGAGCTTAGCTGAGATTTTGCTAGTAAAAGCATATACCTCAATCTTTCTCTTTCATTCATGACTTCAATTCCATCAAATTTAAACATATTATTTCCCCTCTCGAAATATTATAATTCTATATTATCAAAATCAAGGAAATTATACAATATAAAAGTGCCCTTGGGCACTTTTGCTTACGAAGTCTACAAATTATTTACTTAGGTCAATGTGGCAGTATCCGCCAGGATTCTTCTTTAAATAGTCCTGATGGTAATCCTCTGCAGGATAAAATGAGTCTAAAGCCATGATTTCTGTGACAATGGGCTTTTTATGCATTGTTTTCTGCTCCTCTAAAGTCTTATTTATAGTAGTCAAATCCTTATCATCAATAAAATATATTCCTGTCCTATACTGGTTGCCTATATCAGGTCCTTGACGATTTAGCATAGTCGGATCTATTATATTCCAAAATTTGTTTAATAATTCTTCTAGTGAAACTATATTTTCATCGTATTTCACATAAGTTGTCTCCGAATGGCCAGTTATGCCAGTACATACTTCTTCATAGGTAGGATTCTCCTTTGTACCATTGGCATACCCAACCTCTGTATCCACAACTCCATTTATTCTCGACATATATTCTTCTACGCCCCAAAAACAACCTCCAGCTAAGTATATTTCTTTCATTTCTTCCCCTCCAAATTTTATTCAGTCTTTCCCATTAATAAAATATAATCTACTCCTTCAAGCATAATATTATTATCTCCCTCTACTCGCCCATTTACACTTAAAAATATAATTTTAAATTTTATAACTTTAGCAGAATCAATATAAGAGAACTCAAAAGTCATATCTTCCATATCCAAAAAGTTCTTTTTTATATCAATTCCCATATTTTCCTTTGCATATATTTCTTTGACGAAAACTCTTAAATCTTGCTGCAATATTTCTTCACCATTGCCACGAACTGTCAGTATAGACTTTTCTCTATTATAAGATATGGTATAACCACCTATTTCTTTTAGCTCTTCATCCCATGAATTCATATTCAAATAGTATTGAAAATCATTTATATCAATAGGTTCTTGAGAATTTGTGGCAAAATAAAAGTATCTATCTCTTTCATAGGGGTCTAGATTATATGGAATGTATTTGAAACCCATTACGTTCTCCATATCATCTACTGCAAATCCGTCAGGAAGTATTTTTATATCTCCCAGTTCATGATTTTGGCTAAAATAGTTTATTATATTGCTAATCTCTTTTTTATGCTCCTGAGAAACATCGGCATTTGGAATTATTGTTCCATTAACCAACATACTATTTCTTACTAGTATTTCCTGTAACCTCTTATTTTGACTGTATTTAGAAATGGCAAAACTACTAAAGGGTCCAAATACTGAAACCAGTACTAGCAAAGAAAGGCTTATGGGTATAATAGCATTATTGTAATTCCTTTTGGCAGAAAAATATATCATTATACCTAAAACCCAAAATCCCAAAACGACGATATAGTACCTGTTTTCTGTAATCCCATATTGAAATATCCTTTGAAAAATGGAAATAAACATCATCAGAAGTATTGGCAATACGGCTTTGGGAAAAATCTTTTTAAAAGTATTTGCCACCTTGTTTGAATTAATTATCGGGTTTAGCAAAAATATAACCCCTACTGAAACAGTAGAATACCAAATAACTAGATGAGAAACCAGGCCCTTAGGCCATTCCCTAATAAGTAAAATCTTTGCAAAATACACATACAAAATGGCAGAGTAAATACTTATTAATGGAATCACAATGAATGTCAGAAGCACTCTTAAGGACTTATTATATTGTGCATTCTTGTATTTTTCCTCAACTGAAGGAAGATTTGCCAAAAATAAAGATACAGCAAATACTAAAGATAGTATCAGAAATATGTAATAGTATAATTTCCCCGGTATCTCCACTTCAAAGAGCTGATTAATTGTGAGAAAAATTGCCGAAAGCCCAATAAATAAAACAAGGGCATATGTGACAGTTAAAGCAAATCCATAATACACGTCTAAAATATAATATTCGTAGTCGTCCTTTTCCCTAAGCCTTGGTATATATAAAAATGCCAAAATAAAAAATATAACTAGGCCAAAGTATCTCGATACCGCAGCAGTATTGAGGTTTTGTAAATAAAAGTTATAATAAAATACTAAAAAAGCTCCGCCGCCTAAATAAAGCATGGTGGAAATTAGTCTATTGTGGCTAAAAGTGATTTCAACAAAGAGTCCAATACATAAAGACAAAAGTATACTTAGACCTAAAACCATGTTTAGCCTGATTAGTTTATCTAATGTGTCTACGTCAACCTCTACTTCGTTCAAATATATAAGGCTAAGTGCCAAAACCGTAGATATGAGTACAGTAATGGGAAACCTTTTGATGCTTTTTCTAATACTTAGAAATGTAGATTTAATTCTTCTTAATATTTTCATATTTAATGCCCCTTATTATTATTTGCCTGTTAAGTGAATACGTTGTAATAAAAGTTACCTAAAATTCGTGTTCTGATACAATCTTATATACTTTATGTTTATGTATTTCCCATTCCTCAAAAGTATGGATAACTTTAAATTGTTCTTTGATTTTCTTATTTAAAGGCTTAATGCTGCAATCGCAAAGAAAATCAACATCCAGCTCTTTTATAAAAGCCAATGCTATTTCGTCCATTATGCTGTTTAGGATTTCATCTTTTTCTTCCGATGTCATTTCCTTCTCCTCTAATATTATTGCCAAATTTTCATAAAACCTATATCTGATGAACATCATAAAACCTTCAAAGTCCTCAGCCTTATTGCCTTCTTCTATCTCAAAAATTATCCTAAAAAACAAGTTCCAGCGAAAATCTTTGTTAATTACCTCCAGTATACTATTGCCTATGTTGCGAGTAAAACAATCGTTGAAAAATATTTCCCTTTCAAAATTAATATACGTATTAAAAGAAATTTCATTCTCCCCAATCTCGTTAAGCCTATTTAAAATCCTAAGGAAATTAGCACTGTAGTTTTCAGTTTCTTCAGGACCGCCCTTCATAAAAATATAGTTTACAATGACGTCAGTCGATTTTTTAAAATCTATAATAAACCCTATTTCCTTCCTAATCTTCACTATATATATATCGTGAATAATCTTTGACAGCAGTGATTGCAATTGATTTTTTTTATTCAAAGAATTACTAGCATCCATTCCATTCAAATGGTTGTATACCAACATCAATTGCCTGTCTATCATAGTTAAGTTGTCTTTGATAGAAGACATTATATCCCTAAAGAAATCTTCTGTAAGCATATAATTGAAGTTTTTATAGAGGATTCGATGATCTATTTCTCCCCAAAATAAATTAACCAAAGATTTAATTTGCAATTCAAAATTGACGACGATATTATCTTTCACGTATTTTCCATCTATTTTATATATCTCAAATCCATTTTTTTGTTTCTGTGGCTGCTTCATACCTAAATTTAGAATAATATTTGAATTTAAAGGATTGGTATAGAATCCATCCTCCAACTCAATTTCAAATAATTTTACAATATCCTTATATATTTTATCCTCATCTTCAATAAACCTACATTCTATCCTAAAACCTATGAGATCAGACAAGTTTGAAATTAGGTTTTCAGGAGTTCCGAATTTAATAAAAAAGTTGTGACGAAGTATCTTCTCCCTTAAACTCTCTGGAGACTTTATCCTATAATTGACATTTAAAAAATGGTCGTTGATAAAAAAACTATCTGTAAAAAACTTTTCTAGAATTGATGCTACAATGTCTATACTTTCCCTTCTCTCATCTATTAATGCCAATGTCTCATCGATAAAATCAAATAATTCAAGCTTCATTATCCATCCCCCTAGGATATAATAATTAGTAAACCAGCAATTAAATTATATCATAAAAGCTGCCATAAGAAAAAGAGAAATCAAATTGATTTCTCCTAATCGAACTTGTCAAAGTAAATAAATTCTTCTGGCATTCCCTTTGCCAACAAGGCACTGACCATGGTCTCTATCATTTTTACATTACCGCATAAATAAGCCTCTTTATTTTCTCCATCATTTAAGTATTTTTCTATGGCATTATTTACTCTACCGGTTTCCCCATGCCAATTGTGTTCCTCTGTTGTCCTAGTAAGAGTTGGAACAAATTTAAAGTCGTGGAGCGTATCTTCTAAGTCTTTGAAAAAATCTACCAAGAATAAATCGTCAGGTGTCTTTGCTCCAAAATAAAATGTGGCCTTTCTCTTGATATCGTAGGTTTTCATATATTTTAATATGGAGATTATAGGTGCAATTCCCGTCCCGGCAGCAACCAAAATTATCTCTCTATCGCTGTCAGTTTGGAAGAAAAAGTCTCCATAGGGCCCATTTACCTTTACCTTATCTCCAACCTTCAAATATTTATGTACATAAGTTGTACATATTCCATTGGGTACGTACCCAATAAATAATTCCACATGATTTTTGTCCAGGGGAGACGAGGCTATGGAATACGCTCTATATACTTCTTCATCGTTGCCGTCGTATTTTGGCGCCATTAATTGGATGAATTGACCTGGTTTAAAGCTTATCTCTTCTCCTTCTGGCAGTCTTACCCTCAAACGTTTTATCTCGGAAGTCATATCTTCCAGCTCTTCTACTTGTGCCTCAAATTCCTTAACATTAAATAATTCTTCAGGAATTTCTATCTTTATATCTTCTTTAACTTTACATTGACAGGAAAGCCTTACATGATCATCGAGTTCTTCATCGGTCATAAAAGGTATCTCTGTTGCCAGTACGGGGCCTCCTCCCTCTAAAACCTTTACTTTACAATATCCACAGGTACCTTTTCCCCCACAGGCTGAAGGAATGAATATTTTTTCATCAATCAGTGTGGATAATAGTGATGAGCCTCCCTCAACAGTGTATTCCTTATCTTCGTTGATTATCAGTTTAACCTCTCCATAATTCCCAATAGTTCTCTCCGCTAATGTAAGTAAAAAAGCAAACACTGCAGAAATTCCAGTAACAGCAATTGTGGTTATAATTATCTCGTTCATATTGTTGTCCCCCTATTGGATTTGAACTATGCCTGAAAAACCTATAAAGGCCAGGGCCATAAGTCCAGTGATGATTAATGTAATTCCAGGGCCCTCTAGTCCCTTTGGAACAGAAGCTCTTTTTAATTTTTGCCTAATTCCCGCAAGGGCAACTATGGCTAAAGTCCAACCTATTCCGGATCCTATGCTAAAACCTATGGATTGTAAAAAGTTGTATTTTCTAATAATCATAAATAAAGAAACTCCCAAAATAGCACAATTTACAGTAATTAAAGGTAAAAATATCCCAAGAGCGTAGTACAAATTAGGCAAATACCTCTCAACTATCATCTCCAATAGCTGAACAAATGCTGCAATACTAATTATAAATACAATAAATCTAAGATAATCTAGATTTAGTGGTACAAGAACATAGTGATATATCAAATAATTGATAATAGTGGTAAAGGTGAGTACAAATGTAACTGCTTGACCAAGCCCCAAAGATGTAGGAATTTCTTTTGAAACTGCAATGTATGAACACATTCCAAGGAAATTACTAAATATCATATTATTGGTAAAAATTGCTGCAAAAAATATGATTAATGGATTAAGTTCAATCATGAATTAACCACCTGACCTTTCTTATCGTCCTTTTCCTTATCTTGTATAGTTTTACTTATCCAGATAGCAACTGCAAGAAGGAAAAAAGCTGCTGGAGGCATAATCATTATGGTCCAAGGAGTCCACCAATCACCTAAAACCTTAATTCCAAATACCGTCCCAAATCCAAATAATTCCCTAAAAAAGGCAATTAACAACAATACTATTGTATAACCCATACCAGAAGCAACTCCGTCTAAAAATGAAGGTATAGGCGGATTTTGTTGTGCATATGCCTCTGCCCTTCCCATGATTATACAATTGGTAATTATAAGACCTACATATGGACCTAATGCCTTGCTCATTTCAGGCATATAAGCCTTTAGAAATATGTCAACTATGATTACATATGCAGCGATAATGAGGACCTGAACCATCATTCGAATGTGTTTTGGTGTGAAGGTCCTAATGGAAGATACGGTAAAAGATGACAGCCCAGTAACGAAAATTAATCCAATTCCCATAATTAGAGAATTCATCATTAGATTAGTCACTGCCAAAGCTGAACATATTCCTATGATTTGTACCAATACAGGGTTATCTTCCCAAAGCCCCATTCTAAAGATTTTCTTTGGACTATCCATTATCTAATCCCCCCTTCTTTGAGAAAACTAGCTAAATCTTCATTGATTAATTTACTGACAGATTTCGATGTCAATGTGGCTCCAGCTATGGCATCCACATTCCCGCCTGGTGAAGGCCTATAGATAATGTAGTTATCATCTGTTGCACCTGTCAAATCTAATCCTCTAAATTGCCCTTTATAGTCCTCTTCTGAAATTCTACCTCCCAATCCAGGCGTCTCGCTATGGGATATAAAATCCAGTCCCAATACCGTAGAATAATCTGCAGATATTCCAATGTATCCCTCGACGCTGCCCCAAAGTCCAGGACCATTTACAGGAACAGCATATCCTAAGACTTCACCATCTTCATTTTTATATGAATATATTTCATGGTCTCCGAATGGGGTTGATTCTATCCTATCCTGAAACATCTGTACAATTTCATTTGGATTGTTCGTTTCAGGTAAAATATCGAAGATATAAAGGATTTTTTTACTTAACTCAATTTCTTGGTTTAAGGCAATTTTATCAGCTGTACTATAATTCAAAAATGCCAATATAAAAGTAAAAAAGGCTGTAATCACAATCATAAAGATAATTGGGAAACTAAAAGACTTTTTCATGCTGTCACCCCTTCCTTTTTCGCCTTTGATTCTTTTTTGTATTTTTTATAGGCATTTACTCCCTCGTCTATAATTGGTGCAAAAGTATTGGCTATTAAAATTGCAAACATCATACCGCCTGCAAATAGGGCATATCCCCTGATAATTACAGTAACTATGCCAATTAATACTCCGTATATCCATTTCCCCTCCTTTGTCTTTGGTGCAGATATAGGATCTGTGGCCATAAATATAGCCCCAAATAAAAGCCCCCCTGCAAAGATACCAAATATAGGATTTGGTATTTGTATATTTCCCAATCCATATAACAAACTACTGAGGCCAGTAAATCCAATTAACACACCCGCCATTATCTGCCAAGATGCTACTTTCTTATATATTAGATATACGCCTGCAATAATTATCAATACTGCAGATGTCTCACCTAAAGAGCCAGACACATTTCCTACAAGTAAATCTGATAAACTGGCTAAAACTCCTGTTTCTCTAAATATTAGCATAGGCGTAGCCTGCGATATGGCATCTATGCCCTCCGTAATATAGGTGCCGAGTCCACCTGGAAATCCTAGACTAACCTTAGACCAATGTATGGTTAAAGGAGCAGGAAAAGTAACATACACAAAGGCCCTAGCCACGAGAGCAGGATTAAATACATTTTTCCCAAATCCACCAAAGACCTCCTTACCAAATAGTATTCCAAAAATAATTCCTATGGCTGCTATCCAAAATGGAGTACTGGGTGGCAATGTCAAGGTAAACAAAATGCTTGATACAAAAACAGCTTCCGATACCTTTCGGTTGTATTTTTTGCTGAAAATCCACTCAGTACCCAATCCAGCTACCATGACTACTACTAAAAGGCCTAAGGCCCTCCAACCGAAGAAATAGATTGAAGCCAGTACTATTGGTAGCAGAGATATTATAACAGTTCGCATCATTTTTTGTTTCGTGAAATGTTTTAAATAATCTTTGCCAAACAAAATAACACCTCCATTTTTCAATTTGTTATACATTTGATATATTCCCAATATTCAATTAAAATAACATAAATCAGCGAATTAAAGTAATCTAGTACTACAAAAAACAAAAAACCCCCAAGGTAAATCCCTGGGAGCATTAGGTATCTGTTTCCTAAAGAATATTGATGTTTTCAGCTTGTAGACCTTTAGCGCCTTCTACAACATTAAATTCTACTTCTTGACCTTCTTCTAAAGTTTTGAAACCTTCTTTGTTGATTTGTGAGAAATGAGCAAATACGTCATTTCCTTCTTCAGTTGTGATGAAGCCAAATCCTTTTTCTGCATTAAACCATTTTACTGTACCTTTCATTGCATATACCTCCGAAATTTTATTTCTTTAATTCTTTGTAAAAATACCAAACAATAAAATTTCTTTACTATATGCAGATAGTATCTGTACTTCTAGAAATTATTGTGTATTGATCATTTACTTCCGAATTAAAGCTACATTTTTATATTAACACACTCCAATACAGATTGCAACATGATTTTATTTCTTTTTGACTATTCTGTAAAAAATTATTTACAAATAATATGTTAAATTTATATCCTACTTTGCTTGTTTTATCTTTTTTTGGGTAAAATCATATTAGGTATTAGCATATTCAATTTTTCTTTGGAAAAATTCTGTATTTTGATTATAATACTAGTATGCTAATAAAATAATCAAAGTTAAAGGAGCTGTTAAAATGCATGCAATGATACAAAAATACGTAGATCAAGGTTTCATGACCGAAATTGAAGGAAAATACGTAGACGAGGCAATTAAAAAGAAAGAGTCGGTCATAGTATCTGGCCATAGATCCGCAGGGGTCAGGCCATTTGTCGCCACCTTGATGGCCGTTGGAAAAAGTGCTTTTGAATCAATCAGGGTTAAGGGGTTTGAGGATTTAAATAGTGATGGCATTGATTACTTTCTAATCCCAGGGATAGACGGTTTAGACTATGAAAAACTCATTGGCGAAGCTATGAGGGTTCCCGAAGCCTCCTTTATTGCACTAAAAGAGCCTGAACACCCATTTTCTATTTTAAAATTACTAAGGGAAGTTTTTAAGGAAAATGGAGATACTTCTAAAACATATCATGTGATTGAATGTGCAAAAGTAGACGATGTTCCAAAGGTTACAAAAGTAACAAAGATGAATATAAACGACAAGGGTAAAATCCTGAAGGAAGACCTCTAGTTATAATCCTGGCCTATAGTATACCATAGGCCATTTTTCATCTAGTTATAAACACATATTAGGTTACATTTTTTATCCATTTTCTTGACCTTATTCTCGGAAATCCAATGAAGGCCTTTACTATTTCCTCAGTGGATACTAGAACAAAAACTAAGTAAACTGGAAGTTTTAATATTAATGCACCGAAAAATGCTAAGGGAACCCCCACTAACCATACTGCTCCCATTTCGAGATACATGGAAAAAGAGGTATCTCCGCCGCCCCTTAAAACGCCAACTATTAATGTGGCATTAAAGGTCCTAATAAAATAAAATACTCCCATAAACATTAGAAGCAGCTTAGATAATTCGTATACATCTGGCTCTAGGTTTTTAAACAATTTCAAAGTAATACTAGGAGTCAATAGTAATACCAGTCCCAAGATTAATCCAGATACAGTGGATATTATTAAAAACTGAATGGCATAATGATACGACTCTTCCTCTTCTCCTGCACCAATTTTATTACCTACCATCACGGTACAGGCATTGGCTAATCCCCTCACTAAGACAAAGAAAACATTTTGTATTGTCGCTGCTACCTGTACAGCAGCTGTTGACTCCTCACCTATTTTTGCATAGGCGGCAGTATACATAACTTGTCCCAAGGCCCAGAGGGCCTCATTGATGATAACTGGGTATGTAGTCTTTAGATACCTTCCGACAAATTCTTTTGTCCATGATGTCAATTCTTGAAATGTAGCAGCAAGGGGATCTATATTTTTATAGACAAAATACAATATAAACACTATTTCTACTATTCTAGCAATTAAAGTACCATAGGCAGCCCCAGCAACCCCTAATTTTGGAAAACCAAAATGTCCAAATATCAACAAGTAATTAAACAATGTATTGGTTAAAAAGGATATAAAAGATACTACCATGGGCATCCTTGCCTGCCCGATGCTTCGCGAGGCAATGCTATATGAAAAACCAATTCCTGTTATCACATAGGATAAAGATACAATTCTTAAATATTCACTTCCCAATTGAATTACTAAAGGTTCCTTAATAAAAAATCTCATTACGTATTGTGGATAAAAGAATGCAACGATAGTAAAAATTAATCCTGCTAATGCACTTAGGCTTACTGCTAGTCCAAGAATTTTTTTGATATTTTCTGTGTCCTTCTTTCCCCAATATTGAGATATAAAAATTGAACCGCCGCTATTTATACCAAATATAATCAAAGTATAAAAAAAGAATAATTGATTTGCAAGGCCTACGGCAGCTATGGCGGACTTACCTAATTCTGAAATCATCAGGGTATCGACCATATTTAATGACGAAGTTATTAAGTTTTGCAATGCAATTGGCACTGCAATCAATAGCATATCACTTAAAAACTCCTTATTTACAAGTATTTTTTTCATTTCTACCTCCATTTTGTCATGTGTATAGCACTCATTTTTTATTATATATTATTTCAATGGGAATTCATACATAAACTAAAATAATAGCAAAAAATACTGCAAAGTTTTGAAAAGCATGACCCTTAAGTCATGTTATCATATATTATTTAGGTCATATATATCAGAAAACTCAATATTTATTTTATCTACATTTAGTTCAGGCGGCACAATCTCCCTGTGATCTGATACATTCTCATTTACAAGATTAATAGGCAGTTCTATAATAAATTCACTTCCCCTTCCTATATCGCTGTTTAATTTAATATTTCCATTGTGTAATTCTATCATAGATTTAACTATTGATAGCCCTATTCCGCTTCCCTCTTTGGGCCTCCTAAGACTGGAATCTACCTGCTGAAATCTATTAAATATGGTATCTTTCATATCAGTTGGTATTCCCGTCCCCGTGTCCTTTACTATGATTAAAACCTTTCGGTTTTTCTTCTTTATTCTAACCTCTATTCTCCCGCCGGGTTCAACGAATTTAGCCGAATTGGACAGAAGATTCAACATTACTCTTTCCATTTTGTCTGCATCACAGGCAACTATGATTTCCTCTTCATCTGTATCGAATACAATGGATATACCCTTATTCTCTATGAAGTCTACTACAGACAATGTTATATCCTCTATGATAGATACGATATTGTAGTTCTTTAAATTTATTTTTAAATATCCCGCATCTATTTTTGAAATATCGATAATATTGTTGGCTAGCTTTATCAGTCTATAACAGTTTTGTTTTACCATATTTATGTATTTATGATATTGTTCGCTATCCATGTTATTTTCAGATATATTTATATAGGGCATCAGCTGGACAACTCCTAAGATTATATTTATTGGAGTTCTTAATTCATGGGAGATAGTAGCAAAAAAGTTCGTCTTAATTTCATCTAATTCCTTCGTTTTCTCCAACAAGACTCTGTTGATTTCTATTTGCTTTTCCAGCTCCATGATTTGGTTACGCCTAGTAACGTCTCTGAAACTAAGTACCTTACCTTTTGATACTCCTTTATCGATAAAGGGAAGTATAATTGCTTCCAAAATCCTGCCGTTTTTTAAATGTATATCATAGGTAATGCTATTTTGCGCCCCTAACAATTTATCTGTGAAGATATTAAATTCCTCTCCAGAATTCAGTCTTCCTTTTATGTCATGAAGAAAATCATGGATATTTTCAGATGAAACCATGTCGTATGAGATGTCCCACATTCTTAAAAATGACTTATTTACATGAATAATACTTTGGTCATTGCCAATGACTAAAATGCCACTGGCGGAAGCTTCAAGTATTGCATCTAAGATTTCCTTTTTGCGTGTATTATCATCCTCTAACTTTTCCCTTTTTTCAAATTCTTCTTTAATTCTAATGATTAGGCTTTCTAAATTCTTGTTTTTATTATCTAATAGTTTATTTAATCTCATCAAATCGTAATGAGGCTCCTTTAGGCTAGTCTGTATTAAGGCCATGTAAATTAAATAATACGATACAAATTTAAGCAATAGACCTAGAACAATCACAATATTATCGAAGTTTAAATAATTCGCGAACAATATTTCAGAAATAGCAGTTAATGTTAAAGCATAAATTAAAAGCGTGTTCGTCCTATTGAAACCTTTGAATTTTTGTCTCGATATAAGCAAAATTGACAAAACAAATGTCCCTGTGACGAAATATTCACCTAATATTTTATAAAATGTAGTTCCAGATTCCTCAATATATAAATCGGGAAATATATCAAAGTAAAACACTGAAATCAATAAAAAAGCTGTAATTAACAAATAAGCAAAGAAAAATTGTTTAATGTTGCGCTTTTTGTTTAAAAAGCCTAAGACGTATATAAAAGATAGTCCTTCCATCAACCTAGCACCTAGCCACAACTGCATTGAAATATTATCTACGTTGTCAACGCTAATGGCCAGACTATTATAGGACAATAAATGAATAAAATCTAAGAAGCTGATAAAACCATAGGCAATACTTAAAAAGATTATACCCTTATCTTTATTTATGTCACATGTGTTCACTGAAACGATTACCATCATAAATGCGATGGTAATGCAAGCTAATTCAATAAAAGTATGGTAGAGCAAAAAGTTCTTTTTACCTATGAACAAACTGACAATCAGCAATAAAGTGAAAATCAATAACTTTTTTATTGCTCCGTATCTGTTCCAACCGAAATAGAAATGACGAATACCATCCATTTTGATTCCTCCCATTATAATTAATGATATATAATACATTATATTATATAAAATAGATATGTAGAAATATGTCGTATTGTAATTTAATTAAAATTTTCCAAAATTAACCCCTTAGGTTTCCCTAAGGGGTTTGCAATAACTATTAATTTAAATTCTCAAGTATGTTATCTATTATTGGTTTAAAAATCTCATCGATAGCATTGCTTGAATTTTCATATCCGTTAAAGGATATATTGCTTATCTCCTTTATCATAGGCATTTCACCCAATAACTTAAGGTCTAAATCGTCTATAAAACCATCTATATTTTCTGCATCGTACATTCTTATTTTTTCTCCACAATTAGGACATACGATATAGCTCATATTTTGAATGACCCCTATAACATCGATATTCATTTTCCTAGCCATGTTAACAGCTTTGGCTACGATCATGGAAATCATATCCTGAGGTACTGATACAACTACCATGCCGCTAATAGGTATAGAGTCCATTACCGTTAAAGCTACATCTCCTGTTCCTGGGGGCATGTCTATAATTAGGTAGTCCAAATCACCCCAGGACACATCGGTCCAAAATTGCTTCACAGCAGACGACACTATGGGGCCTCTCCAAATCACTGGCTGATTTTCGTCTTCCATCAACAAGTTAAATGATATAACCTTAATCCCGTCTTCCGTTTCTGCTGGATGGATAATATTGTCCCTAGACACCACTTGAGCGTCCTTTATACCCAATAATCTAGGGATACTTGGCCCAGTAATGTCTGAGTCCATTATGCCAACCTTGTGTCCCATTTTTCTCAATTCTTTCGCGATTAAGACGGACACGGTAGATTTCCCAACTCCACCTTTTCCACTTATTACCCCGATAACTTTCTTTATATTGTTATGTGGATTTAATTGTATTGTACATGTATCTGGAGATACAGAACAACTATTTTTAGAAGGACAAGTATTACAATCTGACATAAAATGCTCCTTATATAATGTATTTACGTTAATTAAGGATAACGCATAATCCTTTTTTAACAAATCTATACACTTTATTGTGTATAATAGTTTTATTAGATAGAGTGACATCGAACGCTCCTTGAGACTTAGA
>Ga0265293_10000791_pt1 | contig 72743 bp, 57 predicted proteins | sample Munlanlewell138R_FD_192505 | JGI IMG/M metagenome (GOLD analysis project Ga0265293, IMG submission 192505) | Leachate microbial communities from a municipal landfill in Southern Ontario, Canada - Leachate well 138R | ecosystem: Engineered > Solid waste > Landfill > Unclassified | place: Canada... | reverse complement strand
GACTGCTTCTTTTCTTTATCCCAGTAAGACACTGCTTCGTAAACATAAGTTACTCCTGTGCTCTTGTTTGTCTGATATACCTTATATGCCATTTTCCCTCCTTTGTTATAGTTATAATTATAACTTGTTTTAAGGGAAATGTCAAGACTTTAATTACATAAAAATATTGATTATAAAAAGATTTCAAGCTTCATGGTTATAAAAACGACGGGAAATTAGGTCCAGAAGGGTTTGGTGAAACGGGGAAAATGGCGGTCGCCGTATCACTTGCCGCTGAATTGTCCGCCGCGGAAAAACGCGTGGTGGAAATTGCGGAAATGTTGAATACTTATTGAGGTGTTCAGAGCAAACAGAAAGCAGTGAGAAGTAAGAAGAAAATACAAAAGACGCGCGCCTTCCGAAACGCAGTTCTTTTCGGGATCCTGCCCAGTGAGCGGTGTCCGGGGAATCCAGAAAAAAAACCACCCCTCGACAGAAAAAGTGCGTGTTTGCCCTATTTCTGACTTTTCCGAATTCAGTATGGTGTCCCTGAATTATAAAATGTGTTATTGCAAGACCCCGATTTTACAATAAATTCTTGCAAATATTTTGAAGACTATCGCAACCTGCTATTTTAGAAATACCAGCTCCAATAAAGATTGTTGCTTTCTTTTGCTCAAGAAACCCAATAAATGGTGAGAGTTTATCCATGTTATAAATTCTTTAGATACACAAGTTTTGAATATTTCTTTTCAATTCCCTTCAACAATATTGATTTCTTCAGGCGTTAATCCATAAAGTTTATAGACGAGTTGGTCTATTTCTTTCTCGTATTCTTTGACTTGTGCCTGCTTGTCGGGATTGTTTAAGTAATCATCGGTTTTGGTAATGGAAAGGATTTTATTTACGAGGTCAATGAATGGTTTTTGGTTATAAGACACTTCGGGGATAGGCAATTTATCAATTTTTACGGTTTGCCGCTTTGCGTATCTTTTAAACATTTTTCGTATATAATACCATATTGTACTTGAATTTAAAATGGCTAAAATAAATCGCAGATCCAAATCTTGATTCTTAGAAACTAAAGCACCACAATCCATTCCTATAAGAATTGTTTTTTCGTCCAGAAAAAAACTGCTTTTTCTATTGAGGTACATACGTGCCGGAAAAATGATTTTCTTTGGTTCAGAAATAATATCTACATTTCGGTATCCACGTCCGCCGTGATATTCATACCATCTATTCTGATTTACCACCTCTTTTATTTTAGAAAAATACTCTTTAATATTTGGAAGGTCTTCTAAATCAGCTTTTAACAAATTCAGAATAAAGCGATCTCTCGATGCAATAAAATAAGGGAATATATCTCCCGAGCTTGCAAATGGAAAAACATAGTTCATTTCTTTGTTGGTTAACATTATTTTTCCTGTTTTTTTCTTAATTTTATAATCTTCTGGGACAAAAACATTTGCTTCTACTTTTATCAGTTTAAAGTATTTCCCTGGAGTAATTTTATGGCCATAGCCACCTTGGAGAATATAACTTCCCTTATTTTTAATCTTATCCACTATACGGTCAGTCATTATATTCCACGGCTTTCCAATAATTGGCACCAGATGATATTTCTTATAGTGAGCGTGGTCAAAAATGTTCTTTAAGCTAGAATTATCAAATAATCGGTAGTTAATTTTTGCTTCTTTCCCCTTTTTAACTAAAATTATATTAGTTGTTACACCAATACCGTTAAATATGAAGATTTCATCAAAATCTAAAATAAAAGTGTTTTTGTCTGTCAAATAATTGCAAAAATTTTTATATGAAGGGGAATTGTGCCATCTATTTTTACTTATAAAAGTTAATATCCCATTTTTTTTCAATAAATCAAAGGATTTTTCAAAAAAGAAAACCAATATATCCGTTAGTCCATGAAAAGACTTGTAGTTCTTTTGTAAATACAAATAGAATTGTCTAGATATTTTTTTCTGTTTAGGATCAATGGAAAAATACGGCGGGTTTCCAATTACTACATCAAAACCGCCATTTTTAAAGATCTCTGCAAAGTAAAGTTTCCATGAAAAAAACGGTCTTATTTTATTCTTGCTGGTAAATTCACGAAGTTGCTTTTCTATATTTTCAAAATTAATTCCATGTTTTCTAGCGACTATAGTTTTTTCGTTTTTAATATACTCTTCTTTTATTTTAGGATCTTGGAATCCTTTTGCCTTTTCTTCAATTTGTTTTAGTTCGGCATATTTTTTCTGTAGTATGGTTTCAAAAATTTGAACCATTAAATCTTCAACTTGGGTCTTTAGTTCTTTCTTTTTCCTTCTGTCATATTCATTTTGGAATTCAGATTTTTTTTGCTCAAATTCTTTAATTAGTTTATTTTCTGTTGGTTCAAACCCTAAACCCAGATGTTGTTGTAGTTCTCCATTTGTTTTATCAAAATCTATTCCGAGAAATTCGGAGATTAAACTATTTCCCTGCATTATCTTAAAATCAAGATTTGGTAATGGTTCTATTCCCCAATTCTCTTTTGTTTCATCTATCTTTTCATCTACCAGCAAGGATATAAAGAAGCGGAGTTTGGCTATTTCCACAGCAACTTGCTGTATATCAACACCATATATACACTTTTGGATTAAATATAGTTTACGCCCATAATCGGCGTTTTTATCTTTAAAGAATTCTTCTATTTGTTTTTTTGTAATCTCTTTGACTTTGGGGTCGGGCATTTTGTTTGCTGCTGTTAATTGTGCTTCTTTCCATAGTTCGTTATCAGGGTCTATTTTGTTAAGAATAAAAACCATTTTGTTAAGCGCACCCATTGGGAAAGCACCTGAACCTACTGCAGGATCTACTATTTTTACGTTTTCGATTAGTTGTGTTAGGATTTTTGATTCTGCTTCATTGAAGGGGTTTACTTCTTTTTCTTGTGAAAACAAGGTAACAAGTTTTCCGTCAATATCAGTTATCTCTGAAAGATGTGTTTTAAAGTATGCTTTAAGGGATTCTGTAACCATATAATCAACGATTTCTCTGGGGGTATAATAACTGCCTGTAGCTTGACGGGCAGTAGTAGATGTCTCAGGATTAAAACTTGCCAAAAGATTTTCAAAGACCCTTCCTAAAAGTTCCGGGTCAAGAGCAATATCTGCATCGTCCGGAGAGTTTTCATCTATGGTAAAGTTAAATGAAAATAATATCTTTAATAGTCCGGTTACTTCATAAGTTTGATTAATGGTGCCGAAATCTTCATTCAAGTCAATTTTTTGTTTATCACTAAAAAAAAGAAAATTCGGGACATTTGGTTGATACTTTTTTTTTCTTTCAGTAAAACCATCTATGTAAATATCTTTTTCACCATCATCTAAACAATCAAACAACCCTCCGTTAAGAAAAGGAATGTTTCCAAAATATTCTTCCATTTGTTTAGAATCTGTAAAAAGGTTATGGTAACGATATACATATTGATTTCCGAAATCGGGATTATATCCTTTATACCCGCGGATTTCGCTTCTGAACTGTCGTTCGTCTTTTTTGGTATTTAAGGTAGCGAAAAACAGGTTTTGTAAGATTGCCTTATAGTAAGTTGAATCGTCAGAATCAACACTTCTAAGAATTCCATTGATACTTTCTTTTTCAAATAGTTCTTTTGGTATTAAACCTTTTTCTCGCATAAACCATATAAAAATCATTCTTGTTATTAGTCGGATAACAGCCACATTCCTACCATTATCTTCTGCTTCAGCATCTTTAGGAAATCGGGAATGTTGTACTGCCCAAAAATACCAATATGATATATCTTGATAAAATTCTTTAGTAACTTTTTCAACGGAAAAAGCTTCCTTAATGCTTTCTAAAGAGGAGAAATTTCCCTTACCGATCCGTTGAAGAAAGGTTTTATTGGTTAGCTCAGGACTTACAAAATAGGTAAAACGGCGGAAAGAGCTCCAATCTCGGCGTTTACCCAGATAGTTTGCATAGATTAAACTAAACCTGAAATTAGCATTACCATCATAAAATATAAAAATGCCTGCATCGGTTTGGTTTTCCCTGAGGATTTTTTTCCCCAGTTCATATTGCGCTTTTTTGCCGGTTCTTTCTGTAAGAGATTTTTTTACTGGTAATAAACATACTATTAGGTTTCCATCTTCAAAATTAATTTCTTCTAGTTTGTTTCCTTGCTTGAAGGTATCGTCCTCATGGTACAGAGGTTCGCAGGGATGGCAAAATTTATCATTCGCCTCGCGGAAAAACCGTATGAATTTTTTTTCATCAAAATTGTTAATTATATCCTGGAGAATTTGTTTTTTCATAATTGTCTTTGGTTCTCAATAGCAACAATGATTTCTTTTGTTACTACTTTTTGTCTAAGTTTTTCTTTTTCTAAATAATCTATTCCTAATTCATCTTGTAAGGTCTGAATTTCTTTAAGAGCATGTTTAAGTTTTTGTTCTGTACCTGTTTCAATATTAGATATACGTCTCAATGTATAATTAGGTAGGGTACCATACTCATTGATGTCTTCTAATAAAATCCTCAGAAAGTCCCTTACTTGTAATATTCTGTTATCTTGATTATTAAATATTAGCGCTCTAAGATTGTTTGTAGCCTGCTGTTCCAGGCTCTGTTCGCTTATAGGACCTATCCTATATTCCTTAAAGTTTTTGATGTTGTTATAGGCATCCCAGAATCTTGTTGTAAGTTCCAATGCTTGTTCTCCGGGCTTGCAGGAAATTCTGTCATAGGCCTCTTCAAACGATAACTGAAAAAGTATATCTGTGTTTTCTATATTATATGCAGCGCCGTGGATGTAAAGTCTGCCTTTTTTGAAAAAAACCAGAAGTTCATCCCGATCGAATTTTTTTGCCACTTTTATACGAGGAGGGAAAGTTTCCAAAACAGTAATTAGTTCAGGGTTATTCTTTTTGATTTTTAGGAATTCTTTTAAAACCTTTGTGTAAAAACTTTCTTCTTCCAGTTTGTCGGGGTTTTGTTGTATTTTTTGGTATAAGTTTGCAGGGGTTGGTTCTTCGTCAATATCAAATATTTTAGAATCTTCCCCCAGAGTATTGTGAATCATAAACATTTTATTACTTGCTATTTCTTTGGATTGGACTAATTCTGCGCCTTGCTCAGTTGGAAAGAAATTAATTATAAATAATTCGTCAAACACTTTTTTACTTATACGGTTAATACGACCAACTCTCTGGATAACACGAACAGGGTTCCAAGGTATATCATAGTTAATCACCATACCAGCACGATTAAGGTTAAAACCTTCTGAAATTTTATCAGATGATAAAAGGATATCATAATCATTTTTTTGTTCTTCATAAGAAGCATCAAAATTTTGATTTATTGCTGTTATTTTTTGCCTGGTTAAATCCCCAGCAACAACAAGAAGTTTATTACCAAAAACTTCTTGTAGTTTTGGAGCAAGATATTTTACCGTATCGAGATATTCAGAAAAGATAACTATTTTTCTGTTGGGTTCTTCTTGTAGTTGAGACTTAAGGTTTCTAATCAAACAAGATGTCTTAGGATCATTGTTGACTAAATCAAAGGTATGCAGAGAATACAGAATTTCCTTGAAAAGCTGAAGGTCAGAGTTTATATGTTCTATAAATTTATTTCTATACTTAAAGTCAGCCAGTCTATAAATTTTATGGTTTTTAGGATATCTATCTGCATTGATTTTTTCCGTATATTCGTCCAAATATCTCTCTATCTCCTCAGGTTCTTTATCATATATTCTTTCAAGGAGACTTCTATCCAAGATATATTTTTGGGTTCGTTCAATGAAGGTTAAAACCGATTCGGTAATCCGCTTGAAATTTTTTAGACTTTGTTCAAAAGAGCCAAACGAGCTTTCAAATCTTTTTACTAGTAAGCGACGCATAAAATCGTATAGGTTGCGTTGGGACAAATATTCAAAGTTTTCTTTTTCGGAAAGCTTTTCGTCCGCAATTTTTTCCTTTGCTGTTTCGTATTTAAAAGGTCTGTAAATTGCTCCCTTAAACATTCCGCCGTTGTCTGGGTCGCCAAAGTATTCCTGAATGACTTTATCATATAGATTAGATTGGTCTTTTGTGAGTTCAAAGAACCATTCTTTAGGGTCGGCAACCTTTGACAGGTTTTTTACTTCTTTCTTGTAATCTGGATTTTCTTCCAAATCTAAACGATTACGTCGAATAGTTACAGGTTCTATTACATCGCGTATCTGCGTTGCCAGATATTTTGAACGTCTTGCTACTTTTTCCAAACCAGAGACAGTATCAAATTTCTCAGCAAAAAAAGTTTCATAATAACTATGTGCTTTAACTTGTTTTTGTGGGGTTGTTGAATTCCAGTATTTCTTAATGTAGGCGAGTCTATCAAAAGCACCTTTGAAAGATTTAAAGCGGTTAACAAGATTGTCTTCAAGGGTTATTGAGGATTTTTTTGGAGTGATAAACAATTTTAATAGAGATAAAATGTCGCTTGGACGGTTGTTGAACGGAGTAGCAGTAAGAAGCATTACTAGTTTGTTACGGCAGATGTTTTTTAGATATTCATAGCTCTCTGTATCCTGATTTCTAAATCGATGAGCTTCGTCAACTATGACAACCTCTACATCTTTAGCTTTTTTCACAAATTTCTGAAGGTTCTCCAAATCACCGAGAGACCATACCTCCCAGTCGTACAATCCGAATTGTTCTTTGTACATATTCCAGCCAGAATCTTTTTTTCTGGGGTCGCCCATAATACCCGGCGGGCAAATTATTACTCCTCTTTTCCGCAATTCTTTGGCAACGGAACAGGCAATAATAGTTTTACCCAGCCCTACAACGTCGGCAAGAATAACGCCTTTATCGTTTTCTATTATTGCTAATGCTTGGCGAATAGCGTCCAGTTGGTATTGATAGGGTATATAGCCATTGTCTTCGAGAGTTTTGATAAGAGATTGTCCAATTTCTCTTTTTTTAAAAGAATCCAAATATATTTTTAGGACATGGACAAATGCTTCAAAGGGTGTGATTTTTTTAATTAAGGTTTCTTTTTCGATAAGGTCTATTAGTTTTGTTTTAAGTTCGGGCTTTTCAGTAATTTCAACAGCATCTTGCCATAATGTATTAAAATATTGCTCAGCACTTTCAAAACCGTAATCGCTAATTTCAACATTAAATTCTTCTTGTGTGGTAAGTCCGGCTTTTGTAAGGTTACTGCTTCCAGTGATAAAGAGTTTGTTTCTGCCTACCTGTTCTTCCTGTAATTGAAAGATATACAGCTTTGCATGATTAGGCCGGAAACTTTTTTTAATAAGCAGCCGGCCAGTTTGAATAAGGTCTACGAAGAATCTAATCTGTTCATAGAATTCTTTTGTATCAAAATCCTCTGTGTTAATAGATTTTTTTATGGATGCAAAAAATTTGTCGCTTATTTTTTTATCGGATAGCCTGTTGTTTTGATCGTCTAAATCAGCATATTCTATCAGTTGATCATTGAGTTTATCTACATTTAATCCTACCAGTATCTTAATGGTTACATTTGGATTTTTTTTGAGTCCTTGATAAAGTTCTTGGATACCGGAAAAGTAGAAGAATCCTACAAGAAACTTAAGCTCTTGGCTTTTTTTAAGAAGTTCTAAAATCCGCTCGGAAAGTATTGTCGTTTTACTATTGGTAATAAAAGTGTTCATATTGATTAGTAGGGCTTAATTTTATATCCTGGCTTAGAGTAATCCCTGATGTTTGTTCCGGGAAGCGTGGGATAGATAGTGGACCTTTCTATTGTTGCACCTGGTTTAGAGTAATCCCTGATGTTTGTTCCGGGAAGTGTGGGATAGATATTGGACCCTTCTATTTTTGCGCCTGGTTTGGAGTGATCTCTGATGTTTGTTCCGGGAAGTGTGGGATAGATAATAATTTCTTTTGCATATAGCGTGCTGATTCCCGTGATTATGCTTACCAAGGCAAGAAGAAGCCAGATTTTCTTTATTTTTTTGATCATCATGGGTATCTCCTTGTTTCTCGTTTTTGTTTCAATAAAGGTAGATACTTCACTATAGCATTTTCATTGTTTTAGTCAACAAAAAGGGATTATACGAGGTTTTTTGAAAAATGGAGGAAGGCATTGTTAAGGTGTGGATTTTCTCTCCAAAACACCGTGGAGAAGAAAAGTTCTATTCCCTAGGAACAGGGTATTTCGTTAAAGTATTATTTTATTGTGTTAAGAAATTGTTTTTGTACGGGAATATGTTCAATGCTTATAATAGCGCGATATTTTATAACTACTCAATTTTTTGGGGTTGTATGATAGAAAGAGGTTAAAGAGTTGTAAGGCGGAGTACTGGTGGGATATACTTTAATGATAGCCGTCAGGTGCTGAGGAAAGTAAGGAGTTTTTTTTAACCCTAAAGGGGGTTTTGAATGTCAGCACAAAAGGATAGATCAAATATGATTATTCCCGCGCGGTTGCATTCCTCTGGATTTGAAAAATCTGATTCTAACTTCTATTCTTTATCTTTGGCAAGTGATGGAAATGTTTATTACACGCTTTGTTCCCATGATTTGAATACCCATGGAAGGGTTTATTGTTACAATCCTTCTTCTGATAAGGTGGTGTTATTAGGGGATTTAGGTGAATTAACCGGTGAGGCCGGCACCAAAAGTATTCCTCAGGGAAAGTCTCATTGTCCTTTTTTTGAGTGTGATGGGAAACTCTACTTTTCTACGCAGTATGGATTTTTTATGTCATCTGATAATAAGGAGCGGCCTGCTGGTGTGCCCGAGGGGTATCGTCCCTATCCAGGAGGTCATTTTCTTTCGTATGATCTTGCAAGTGGAGAGTTTGAAGATTTGGTGGTCGGGCCTCCAGAAGAGGGCATTGTTGCTATGCAGGTTGATCCAGAGCGCAAGCGGATGTATGGGCTTACTTGGCCCATAGGTTATTTTTTGGTGTATGACATCTCTACGCGGCATCTGCAGAACCTTGGCAAGGTTTCGCGGCAGGGCGAGGTGGGCGAAGGAAGAGACTATTTTTGTCTCTGTAGGAGTATGGGGCTTTGGCCAGAGACAGGCGATGTCTATTTTACCAATGCTGATGGAGAGATTCTTATGTATCGGGTTGAGAAGAATCAGGTTGAGTCAGTCCCTGATATTACGATGAAACGCGATATATTCGGCGCATGGGATCCCCATAAACCCGGACATCAGGGATATAATTGGCGGGATATTTTTTGGCATGCGCAAGAGAAGGTGTTTTATGGGGTTCATCCTAAATCCGCATGGTTGTTTCGCTTTGATCCTGTAGAGCCTCGGTTGAGTTTAATAGATAGAATCTGTTCTAAAGAGTTCCGTGAAAGCGGGCGGTTTGAGGTCTTTCGGTATGGATACCTTTCTCTTCGGCTTGGTCTTGACAGAGAGACTATTTTTTATCTTACAAGCGGTGAAGTTCCTACTGGCGATGGAGAGAAGCAAAAGGAAGTGGTACATTTGGTAACTTATCATCTTCCTACTGGGTACTATCAAGACCATGGAGTTCTAAAACTTTCAGATGGAAGGTATCCGAAGATGGCGCATTGCCTTGCGGTCCATCCGAATGGAAGGTTATATTCTTGTCCGTGGATAGAGCCGAAACCTCATCCACAGAATGAAAATGTGCCGGATGAATGTGATTTGATTAGTTTTGATCAGCCGGATCTTTCTGATTGTTATGGGAGCAGATGAAAGATAGATTTGTATATTTTCTGGTTTAAGCATGAAAGAATAGGAGGTGAGCAATGTTCTCTTTGGAGATGATTTATAAGCAGTGTTATGCGGATCTCTTTGAGGATTTTCTTCCTTTTATGGATGCTTATGTGGTAGACCATAAGTATGGCGGGTTTATGTGCCATGCAGACCGCGACGGCACGCGCATTTCTACGGTGAAGCGTACCTGGTTTGAGGGAAGGGGAATCTGGCTTTATTCCTATCTTTACAATAAGTTTGGGCATAATCCGCACTATCTTGAGATTGCCAGAAAAGGGGTGGAGTTTATCTTAAAAAGTATGCCAGAAGGAGAGGAGTTTTGGCCAGGATCTTTTACCAGAGAGGGAGAGCCTCTTGAAGAGGTTGATCCTCCCTTTTATGGAAAGCGCTCTATCTATGGCGATTTATTTATTGCTACTGGATTGGCGGAATATTCTAAGTCTGAAGGGAATGGAGAATATTGGGACCTTGCTAAAAAGATTGCGATGAAATCTTTGCGGATATATGATAACCAGCTTGATTATGAATCCTTGCCAAAGACCGATGTTGCAGAGAAGGTGTTTTCGCCTCGGAGATTAGGACATTGGATGATTTTTCTTCGTCTTGCTACTGAAATGTTGGAAACGCGGTGCGATTCCGAGGTGGAGAGCATTGCCGCCCGTTCTGTGGCGGCAGTGATGAAGTACCATTATAATCCCGAGTATGGGCTTTTGAATGAATATCTTCACCATGATATGTCGCGTATTAACAATCCTTATGGAGAAATTGTAACTGGTCATAGTATAGAAGTATTGTGGATGGTTCTTGACGAGGCGCGCCGAAAGGGAAACAGAGAGCTTTTTTCAGAGGCGATGGAATGGTTTAAGCGCCATGTGGAAGTTTTTTGGGATGATCTTTATGGCGGGCTTTTAGAGGGTCTTTTAGATGTGAATAGAAATCAGTGGAATACGCAGAAATGGCTATGGGTTCAGCAAGAAGCGCTTATTGGGTTGATGATGATTATTGCATATACTGATGCGCAATGGGCAAAGGAGTGGTATGAGAGGATATATGGGTATATGCGCGAGAAGTTTTTGTTGAAACAGTATGGGTTTCCGCTTTGGATTTTTTTGTCGGATAGGAAGGTTGCGTTTGAACGTCATTCAGATAGAATTGAGAATTTTCATCTTCCCCGTTTTCTGATGTTGACCTTGCAATGGAAGAGAGAGATGGAGAGTTCTCTTTGTACTGGATTTTTCTCCAAGGAGTGAGCTAGACAGATATAAGGTTTTAGGAGAGGAAGGGAAGGGTGTGAAGTAATCGCGTGTGGGAAGAAGAGAATGAAAGAATGCTTTTTGCTCCATTGAAAAGATTTTGGTACTATACAGGCATGAAACAATATATGTTTAATAATTATGGAGGAAGTTATCAATTAAGCATTGAACAGCCTGAAGATTTGAAAAAGGTGCTTGACCTTGACGAGGCGCTTTGGGCGGCAACCAGTTTGCCGATTGATATCTTAAATGTAGATAAGAAGTTTCTTGAGTATCTTGATAGGGATTGTAATGGCAGGATACGGACCGATGAGATTATTCAGGCGATAGAGTGGCTTTTTTCTCTTTTAATGGATTATTCTCATCTTGCGGAAAGAACTGATATTCTTCTTTTTGATTCTATCAATATTGCGGTTCCAGAGGGAAAAAGAATCTTAGAGACTGCAACCATCATTCTTTCAAACTTAAACGAAAAAAACAACCTTGACAGGATTACCCTTGCGCAGGTAAGGGATCTTCAGGGGATTTTGGCAAGGTCTACTGCCAATGGAGATGGCATTATCACTCCTGACGCCACGCCAGACAAGGATCTTGCAGATTTTATCCGTCTTATTATGGAAAGGATAGGATGCGCGGATGATGCTAGTGGAAGCGCTGGTATTGATGGAGCGCATACCAAAGAGTTTTTCTCGCAGGTTTCTTCGTATCTTGCATGGCGTGAAAAAGGAAAAATTCCTTCTGGTCAGGAAAAGACCGATATTATGTTCTGGGGCACAGATACTCCTGGGGCCTATCTTTCTCTGAAAAAGGTGGAAGAAAAATTGGATGAGTTCTTTGCACAGTGCGCTGTTGCACAGTTTGACGCCAGGGTAAAGAATGCACTGCAGTTAAAGGAAAAAGAAATAGAAGAGATGGATTTTGCGGATACCGCGCTTCTTGTTGACCGTTTACGGGTTGCTCCTCTCTCTGAAATAAATAATGCCGGAATATTGCCGCTGAATGGCTATATCAATCCTTTCTTTGCAGAGGCGATTAAAGAATTTAAGAATAAGGTTTTGATAAGACTTTTCGGAAAAGAGGTACAGTCAATTAGAGAAAAGGAGTGGAAACAGGTACAGGAGCTTTTTTCTCCCTATAAAGCTTATGTGGAAGATCGTCAGGGAGAAAAGGTGGAAGGCTTGGATGAAGAGGTGTTGCGGAATTATCTTGAGGGAAGTTTTCAGGAAAAGATAGAGATTCTTATTAACCGCGACCTTGCCGTGGGAGAAAAAATAGCCCATATTCGGGATGTGGAGAAACTTATTTTGTATCAGAAGTTTTTAATGGAGTTTGCGAATAATTCTGCGAGTTTTGCCAATGTGTATAATCCTGATATCCGTTCTTTGTTTGAAGCTGGAACACTTGTTATAGACGGAAGAAAAATTCCGTTTACGATTTTGGTAAATGATCCTGCGGCCCATAGACTGGTTGCAGAAGATAGTAATGCTTATCTTCTTTATCTTTTGGTAACAAGCAAACATAATGAAGATGCATCGTTTCACGTGGTTGCTCCTGTTACTTCCGGAGATTCGGGCACATTGCGGATTGGAAAGCGCGGAGTCTTCTTTACCCGCGATGGAAAGGAATGGGATGCAGAGGTAATTGATATTGTTGTGAACCCGATTGGACTTCTTGAATCTATCAAAGCTCCCTTTATTAAATTGTCGGACTCTATTAAAAATCAGGTAGAGAAGTTCGCAAAATCCAAAGAAGCAAAGATAGAGAGCGCGCTTGCTTCGCCTCCGATTGCTCCGAACGCAAGAAGAGATCTATTGATTGGAGGCGGCGTGGCGGTTGCCGCGCTCGGGTCGTCGTTTGCTTATATTGCAAGGGCAATATCACAGGTGCGGGTTATACACTTTGTCATAACATTGGGCGCTGTTTTATTGATTATTTTAATTCCTAGTTTAGTGATGGGTATGATGAAGCTTCGCAGGCGAAACCTTAGTATACTCTTTGAGGCATCCGGATGCGCGATGAATATGAGAATGAAGCTTACCATAGGTCTTGGGAGGCTCTTTACTTTTGTGCCGCCTTATCCTGCCCGTTCAGAGAAGAGACGGCTTGATACTGTGGCAGAACTTGCAAAACAGATACGGTCTTCTCAAAGGGTTGAATGGGAACGGGTCGTAAAAGTTCTTCTTGTGGCGATAGGTCTTTTTTTACTCTTCTTCTTTTCGTTTATCTTTTATTATATGAGGCAAAGATAGCAGGGTTTTTGTAAAATCTCTCTTCAAAAATCAGAAAAAATCCTCTTTTTTTTTATTCCAATCCAATACTTTCTTTTATTGACTGCATTGCCTGAATAGCAATAGAAAAAAATCTATCCATATCCATTCCAGCTTTTTCTATCTCTTGTATTATGGCTCTGTTGCATCCTGCGGCAAAACTTTTATCTTTGAACTTTTTTTTCAGTTTTGAGGGCGCCATATCAGTGATACGTCTCCCCCGCATTAGGGCATAGGCATAGATAAGGCCTGTGATGGTCTCTGCGCTGGCAAGGGCAAACTCTATCCGTTGGGTTCGCAGGCGATCTTTCAAGGCAGGGATCTGGTCGCATCCATATCCATGCGATTGAATAATGGCGATCTCTTCTTTTTGAAATCCTTTATCAGCAAGGAGTTCTTCTGCTTTTATGCAATGTTCTTCTTGATTATCTTTTGTAAGGGACCAGTCCACATCGTGAAGAAGTCCTAATATTCCCCAATATTCAGGATCTTCCTTCCACTCTTCCGCCAATGCGCGCATAATGGCTTCTGTGGCGAGGTAGTGGGGAATATCTGAGGAATCATGATTTAGCTGGCGCAGAAATGCAAGGGATTCTTCTCTTGTTAGAGGCAGGGGGATGGCATTCATTCTTTTTCCTTGTTAAGGGTAAGACAGGCGGTGATTTTTGGTTCTGTACTTATAAAACGCGCAATGCGGTAATGGGCAAAGCGGTTTCCATAGAGCTCTTTACTAAGAGATTCAAATCTTGCTGGTTCTGTAGTAACGCAAAGTTTCCATCCGGAAAAGGTTACTGTTACTCCATGGGGTGTAGGTTCAATGGTTGCTTCTTCTTCGCCATTAAAGGAGAGGCAGGGAACCTCAAACCCGAATAGATCGTATACACCTGTTATTTCTGCATCAATGGTAAGGGATCCCTGTTTCAGAAGATATTTCTGTAAGAATGATTCAATGGAAACTCTGGCGCCAGAGGCAATCTCCCAAAGGATAGACCACGAGATACTTTGGGATGTTTCTGATCCTTGAGAAAAGGAAACCTCTTCTATTTCCGGGCTTAATTCCGCGAGAGATCTCCAAAGAGAACCGGTCTTCCAGCAGGGGCCAATGGCGGCACTGCGGCCAGAGGCAGTGTTGTAGAGAATATGGGTGGGGTTTGCGGTAATACCAGAAGAAAGAGCAAGGTCCGGCGGCGCTTCTTTTTTATGGAACCGTCCAAGTCCGGTAGGATCATAAGAAAGGTTGGCGCGGGTATCAATTTCTATAGAGGTATCTTGGCAGGTTGCAAAAACTTTATGGAAGGAGGGTGCAAGGTAGAGAGTGTAGGGTTTGTTGAGAACAGGATCTGCCGCCGCTGGAATAGAAGAATCTGTAATAAGCGAGGTTCGCGCAAGGATTGATGCCGCAAGAAGTGTATAGTTTGCATATTCGCCGTAATGGCTATCTTTTCCGTGGCGGGTAGAGGGAGCAAAACGGTTTTTAAGAGCTCGGAGAGGAGATGAAGAGAGGTATGGTTCAATAGCATGTATGGCGCGAATCGCTCCCTCGCGAAAGGCATAAGCAAGATTCTTTTGATTGGATTGTGTATAGGCGTGTGCCTGATACTCTAAAATATAGGCGGCCATTGCTTCATTATGGATAAGTCCATTAGATCTTCCTCCATACGGAATATATCCGCAGGGCGAGAGGTATAAAAGTGTAATCAAGCCAGATCTTCGCAATAATTCTTGCAGGTCTTCTTTTAGGGGTCCGTCGTATCCGTAGTAAAGGAGTTCTGAGAAGTTTTGACGTACCATGGCATCGTATAGCATAGGGTCGTGAGGATCGCGGTACATCCCCATCTGGGTTACATGGGCAAGCTGTAGGTCAAGGTGGTATTCTACATACTCTCGGGAACCGTTCATATCATAGAAGACCCGAAGCCATTCTCCTACAGAAGAAGAGACTCCGAAATTATGAAGCCGTTCTCCGGATGCAAGCCTGGAATCAGAGCAATAGAGAAAATCTGGATCTGCCTTTTGTATGGCCTCTTTCCAACAGGAAGCGCGTTCGTTGTCTACATAAGGCCGGAGAAAGTGCCAGGCAACGACAAGTTCTTTCATTGTAAGGTCAAATACTCCGGGAAGAGTTCCTTTTTCTTTTGCCACAAGAGATAGAGATCTTCCGGTTACTTGATCCATGGCGCGTATGGCGCTGGGAAGCAAATCCTTCCGTTGTTTATGGTGGATAAGGATTGCCGCGGGGCAGGCATAGCGGGAGGAAGACCCTCCCTTCCATCGGTCCGCACCCTCTACAGGGTCTATAACTTCGCCTGTTGTATCAATCCATTCTACTGCCTGATTAATGATACGTTCGGCATAATCAAGGTAGGGAGGTCTGTTTTCTTGGGAAAGAGGGGGAGATTCTTGAGGAAAGAGGCGAGAAATTTTTTCTTCAAGGGAAAAATCTTTTATTGAAGGCCTGTGTACGCGATGGGTACGATGGATGGGTTCCATTGCAATCTCCTTGGTTTTTATGACAGGATGATGGACAAAATAGAGTATACCTTCTATTGATTCAGGAAACAAATAGGGAAGATTTTTCGCGGAATTCCTTATGAAAAAAGGATGTACTGGGTTGCGGATTATAAGAAATATAGGTACTATTAGATACTGTTTTTTTAGAAAAAACAGAAGGAGCGCGCAAAAGAAGGGCCGTGGCAGTGGATGAAAGATTAATAGAGAGAAAAATACTTTTTTTTTCAACAAGGATTGTGCATGCCTTCTCGTCGTCTGCATTTATTTATATTATTGTTTCTTGCAATATTGGCGCTTTTTCTTTCTTTGGCGACTTTTCTTTTACTGTTTCAGCCCATCAAGACACTTACAAGGCTCGGAGAAGGGGTTGATGAAGCGAAAAAGAGGTTTGTTTCTCTTGCGTTCCCTTTGTTAAGGGAAGAACGGCTGGAATTGCGGATGATTTTGAATGAATCCCATATTGAAAAAGCCCGGGAACTTGGGATTTCAGATCTTGATAGTGAAGAGAAGGTACGTATTGCCTGTAAAAAAGGGAAATTGGTGCGTCTTACAGATAACCGATTTTGGCGTATTCAAGAGCTTACCCATTCCCTTCCCTATGTTACGCCTGATACCTATCGTCTTCTTGTTCTAATCGGAGTAAGGTTTCAAGATGCTTTGAAGGAACAGGGGCTTCCCGTGTACCGGTATTGTATTAGTTCTGTATTGAGAACCAAGGAGAACCACAAGGATCTTCAGAAGATAAACAGGAATGCCTCTTCCGGAGAGTCAAGCCATGAGTATGGAACTACGGTGGATATTCTTTTTAGAGAATTTGAGTATTCTGCTTCAAGTCCTCTTCTTTTTCGGATATTGTATGGTATGACGAAGAAACAGGAGGTTTTTCATAAGAACGCGTTTGATGCATTAGGAATGGAGTATGCCTGGGCATTACGAAACGTGCTTGCAAAGGTCTTGATAGAGCTTCAGCGCGAAGGGAAATGTTATGTGATTTTAGAACGACGCCAGCCGGTTTTTCATATTACTCTTGCTACAAGAAAGCCATAGGAAAGAGAGGGAAAAAAGAATCTTATCGTGGATGTTATGTACGGGATTATTATTTACAGAGCAGGAGGAAGAGATGAAGAGACCTATAGGATTGCAGTTGTATTCTGTGCGGGAAGATTGTGCGAACGATCTTTCCGGTACCTTGAAGCAACTCTCTGAAATGGGGTATGCGGGAGTTGAGTTTGCCGGGTATCATGGCCGTACCGCGGCTGAGTTGAAGAAGATGCTTACTGAGTACCAGTTGAAATGTTGCGGCACCCATATTTCAATTGATACGCTTTTAGGGGAAGCATTGAAGGAAACCATTGCATTTAATCAAGAATTTGAGAATAGGTTTTTGATTGTTCCCGGTCTTCCGAAGGAACGGACAGAATCCATTGCCGCATGGCAGGAGACCGCGGTATTGTTTAATGAAATTTCAGAAAAGGTACGGCAGGTCGGTATGTATGTAGGATACCATAACCATTGGATTGAGTTTGAGCCAATAGATGGTATTGTTCCTTGGGATGCGTTCTTTGAGATTGCGGATCCTGATGTGGTAATGCAGTTTGATACCGGGAATGCGCTTCGTGGAAAAGGAGATCCTGTTACTATGCTTACACGTTACCCTAACAGGGCAAAGACCGTGCATTTAAAGGAACATTCTTCTGTAAACGAAAATGCGATGATCGGTGAGGGAGAGGTTGCATGGGACGAGATCTTCCATCTTTGCGAAACAACAGGCGGAACAGAGTGGTATATTGTGGAACAAGAGAGCTATGCTTTCTCTCCGCTTGAATGTGTAAGGCGATCTTTAGAAAACCTTCGGAAGATGGGAAAGTAAGAGTTTTTTGGTTTAGGGGCTGATAGGGATTCCAGGCATAATAGAGACCTCTTTTCCATTAAGCGTAATAGAAAAGGTTTGTTGGTCAAACCGTGTGGGAATCCATTTTCCGCTTATGCGTGTAAATAAACTTTTCCACTCGCTTGTTACACGATACGGAGTTGTATTTTGTGATGTGGCGGGAAGAAAGGAGAAGGAACTTTTGATCGTTGTTTCCGCACGGTTCTCTTTAATCTGAATAGAGCCGAGAGAAAAAGATCCCTTCTGTATGGTGCATCCTGGAAAAGTGTTGAATAGATATTTTTTTGCCTGAACCGCAGTCATAGTGGTGCCGTTTTTGAAAGAAAGAATGGTTTCTGAAGGGACCATCTCAAGCGCTGCCTGCATATTATTGGAAGCAAAATGTTTTCCTATTTTGTTGCAGAAAGAACGGATCTCTTGGTTCGCGGAAGATTCCTTGGATTGTGCGAAAAGAGGCGTAAGAAGAAGAGTTAGAAGCACGGGTATTGTAAAGAGTTTTCGCATGATAGCTCCTTTTAGAAAACGAAGAATAGTTTTGTTTAGACGAGACGGATATCGTGTTCAGGGGTCCATGGCGGGCTTACAATAGCGGCAAAGACAAGGGTTTCCTTTCCGATATTCCGTATCCATTGCGGCATTTCCGGAGGAATAACCACTACATCCCCTTTGGTTAGAGCTACGGTCTCTCCTCTGATATGTATTTCTCCTGTTCCTTGTAAAATCCAGTAGACCTCGGTTTCTTGTAATGTATGGGGACTGGTTGCATCTCCCTGATCTACAGAGGCAATAGCAAGAGAACAGGAGATAGATACAGGGTCTCTCTCTGGATGAAGAAGTTCCCGCAACCTGCATCCGTCATTGGCGCGTATTTCAGCGCACGCTTTTTCTCGTTTTATCAGCATACTTTTTTTTGCAATGTTTTATCTGTTCAACCTTTATCATAACATAAAAGCAATAGATAAGGGTTTATTGCAAAGAAGGAGTTATTGAGGCGCAAATGTTTGCGGAGTATCGGAGGATTGCTGGGGAACAACGATTCGCAGAAGGCTCCAGCGCCGAAATTCTTCTTCTAATACCGCATATTCTGAGAGGTGTCGGGGGATTTTAGAAGAAAGGCTTCTGCCTTTTTTTCCTTTGGAGAAGGGAGCTGGTGTAAGAAGGTATACGTTTCGCACTGCGGGCGGAATTAAAGAAGATGAAAAATGGTAGTAATGAAGATATTCAATAGGATAGGGATTGTAATATCTGAAGAGGTAACCAGAATCATTATGAAGAATAAGGAGAGATTCAGGGTAATGGGTTGCGATGGTTCTGCCGATTCGTTGAATTTCATTTTTTTGCCGATACTGAAGGGCAAGTTCTTTATGGAGGGGAAGGAAACTTGAGGTGATATTTGAAAGAAAGAGAAGAAGGCATATACCAACCCATACTGCCCAAGATCGTATTTTGGAACTGAACGCGTCAAAAGTTTCTATAAGGAGTGCGAAAGCAATTAGAAAGAGAAGCGCGAAGCGGTGAGGATTTGCGATAGAGGTATTGATAGAGAGAAGCGAAGGAAGAAAAAGAAGAAGGAGTAAGAAAGGAATTGCATCTTTAAGAAAGAGAAGCGCGAAGATAGAGATGATAGATACCGCAAGAAAAAGAGGCATTGCTGAAAAAAGAGAGGGAAGGTGTGTAAGGGTATGGCGAGAAAATGGCGCAATAGTTGTGATAGTGTTGGAAAGGTATGTATTGCCATTATGGAGAAAGCCGGTCCAGTTTCCCATAATGAGCCAGTTGAAGAGCATCCAGAGCCCAAGGGCATAGAGTGTGGGTGTTGCCGCAAGAAGCGCAAGAGATTCAGTTTTTGCCTTTTCATCGTTGCGGAAAAGTGAGACCGAGATGACAAGAATAAGCATAAGAAGGGATGTAAGGAAGCCTTCTGGCGCCGCAAGCGAGAGAAGTGCAAAACATCCCGCGGAAGGGATGAGGTTACGCAGAGATCCTTTTTTTATCCAACGGGCAAGAAAGAGTGAGCCTGCAAAGAGAAGCATGGAGGAAACCGCTCTATTGTTTCCGCTGGCGAAAAGAGAGAGGATAGAAGGATGGATTGCCAATAATATGAGAAGAAGAGTTCGCGGCGGTCCTGAAAAATCCTGTTCTTTAAGATGTTGGTTGGCGGCGCAGAGTACGAATGCGCCGCAGGCGCTTGATACAATCGCGGCTGAAAATGCATGTGTAAGATGAATCTTAAAGTAGGCGAATGGCAAGAGAAGAAGAGTTTGAAGAGGCGGTAGAGAGAAAGAGGAGATAATTGCCTGTTTTCCTCTATTAAATCCCGCAAGAAGGTCAAGGCTGATTCCTGTTCGGATAATGGCATCTGACGAAAGATACCCGAGCGAAGAAAGGATTGTTGCCGAAAGAAGGTATAAGATCCATACGGCAACAAAGATTACAAGGGATTCACTGATTTTTGGGGATAGCTGTTTCATGGTTTCCTTCCGGATGCGCAAATCCATGTTCAGTCTTCTCCCAGTAAAATGGATTGGTAATAAGTTGGAAGAATCCTTTCCATGCCGCAAGGCTTATCATAAGCCAGTAAGGGGGAACAAGAAGCGCATATTTTACAAGGTCAAAATATCGTCTTCGGTATACGCCGAGGGCACAGATATAGATAAAAATAAAGTTCCCGAGAAAAAGACAGAGTGCTCCCAGGAAAAAAATAAGTGCAGGAAAGAGAAGTGAAACCGTATGCCATCGGGTGGCAAACCATATAAGGGTTAATATCCAGTAGAATGGATTGATAAGAAAACAGAAGAACATCCCTCCTACCACCATATGAAAATGGAACCATCCCATAAGTCCCAGGGTTTTAAGAGAATGGAAGGGCCGACGGTTATGGACAAGGTATGTCTGAATATATCCCTTTACCCATCGCGACCGTTGACGAAACCATCCTCCCGGAGAAGCGCATGCTTCTTCCCAGGTGGTTGAATCAAGCATCATGGTTCGTTTTCCCAGTCCATAGAGACGGATTCCGAGGTCGCAATCTTCCGTAACATTGTAGGGATCCCAACCATACATTTTTTTTAACTCATCGGCGAGAAAATGGTTTGAGGTTCCGCCGAGAGGAATAGGGGCATCTACAGCGCAGAGTCCCGGAAGGTAAAGGTCAAACCACATTGAATATTCTGCGGTAAACCATTTTGCCAGAAGGTTCTGACGGGAATTGTAGAAATTTAATCGCGCCTGAAGACAGACAACCTCTTTTGGTGTTCTTGCAAAGAGGGCAACAGCTTTCTTTAACTGGTCTGGTTCGGGAATATCTTCGGCATCGTAAATCACAAGAAACTTTCCTCGGCTTCTATAGAGTCCGTAGTTGCATGCCTTTGGTTTTGTTTTTGGAAGGGAATCCGGCACCACAAGCATCTCAAAAGGTTCTTTAAGATGAAGTTTTTTGCATGCCTCAATGGTAGGGCTATCGTTTTCTTCAAGTAATAGTTTTACATCAAGTTTTTCTTTAGGATAATCAAGCGCCATGATGCCGCGCACTAATTGTGGAAGGGATCGTTGTTCGCGAAAAAGAGGAACCAGAATCGTATATACAGGAAGGAGGGATTCATCAAGTGCTTCAACCTCTTCCGGAGCAGGAGAAGGCGGTTCCTTTCGGATGACAGAGAGGTTGATAAGGAGAAGTTTATAGAGCGAGAAGAGAATATAAAAAGAGACCAGCACAATATTAATAAGAAGGAGTGCGGTAAAGGGTTGTAAAGAAAGCCATAGAGCGATAAGAATGAGAAGAAGCGTAAGAAAGAGTTTCTGCGGATAGGTAAGGGTGCGGAATGCGCATGATTCCGGAGCATACAGAAGTATTGCGTGGGTCTGTTCCCGAAGAGAATTATGGTTGGTATCCATATTTTTGCGATAAGAATGCGGTTACTTCTTCTGCCATTCGGTGCTGTCCTTTAGAGGAAGGGTACCGAAGAGATACTAAAGAATTGCCGCTTTGGTAAAAGGTAAGGAGCGAGCTTTGGTTTTGTGGAAAGATACTGAAAAAGTCAATAGAGGGAATCTTTTCGGCAAGGGCCGCTGTTTTAATGGCAACCGCCATCTCTACCTGAGAAGAGGCGGGCTCTAACAGAGGCGGAGGAACAATGGCGATAGGAAGAATCTTGCGGGAAGAGAACCAGGTAAGAAGATATTTGAGAAGTTCGGTAAAGAGAGCGGGAGAATCATAACGAACAAGTTCATTAATGCCAAGGGTAAGAAAAACAATGTCGGGTCTTTGTTGCGCTACCTGTTCTGCAAGAGCGATTGCCGCAAGGGGCGATACTACAGAGCTTTCTTCTTCAATGGGAAAGAAAGAGACCGTATTGTTGGCGCCTTTGAAGAGATGGTACCATGCGGTATCGCCGAAATTGGCAAGAGGTGCGCCGAGAACCGCTATATGGAGTTTTGTGGAAGGTGGCGGAAGAATTGTGCCCGGAATATCGCGGAGAAGAAGAACAGGAGCTCCTTTCTTCATAAGGTTACCGCAAGATACAGAAAGCCCTTCTAAAGAAGAACGGGTACTTAAACAGAAGATTTCGCGGGAATCAATAAGATGTCCTTCCCAAGAAAGAAGGAATCGGAGAGAAGGTTCTGCGGGAATAAGAGAAAACTCTATCTGTCGCGTTTCATTTGGTTTTAGAATAAACGATCTCTGTACAGATCTTGGATGTGTTGAAAGAGAGAGGGAGAGTTCTTGTGAAGAAAGGTTCCGCAGGGATGCGGTAAAGAGAGAGGCCTTTTTTATATCTGTGACCGCTGAATTGGGAAAAACATCAAAGGCGAGACGAATATCTTCTGCTTCTTTTCTTTCTTGCGCGCGGATAGTGCGGGAATAGGATCGTTTTGTTCCATGTTCCGTCTCTACTTGAAGGAGAACTTTATACTCTTTTTCTGTGGCAAAGGTTGTGGTTAGTGTAGTGCCAGAGGAAGAAGAGTTTCCATACCGCCATATCCGGCGGGCAGAGGATAACCCTTCGCCTGCGGTAAGGTCTTGAAATTGATAGCGAACAAAGGAAGGAGATTTTTTCTGAAACCTGAATCGTCTTAATTCTTCTCCTGTAAAGAAGGGATCAAAGGGGGTGGTTTGTTCTTCCAGAGAGAGTTGTGCGGCATTAAGATAAGAAATAAAGGCAGAGGGAGGAATAAGAGAGAAAGAGGTTTCTCCTGGTTTTTTCCATGCGCCGCGCGCGGCCTGCGCGCCAGATCCTTCTGCATGAAGGTAACGGAGGCCGTGTACTCCTTTCTCAAGAACTTTTTTACCCGCATGGTTCCATCTGTTGGCAAGGGGTCTGTTTGCTCCGCCTTCTTTGGTGTGGGAGCCGGGCCATTGCACCACCAGACTATTGTCAATCAGGAAGAAAGAAGAGTCATCGGAATTGGTGGCAAACCAGTATTCGCCTTTTTCAGGGCATACAATAAATCCCTCGTAGATACTTATATAAAAATCATTGGGACCAAAGGGATTCTCTAAATCGTCAATCATAGGTCTTGGTCCTTTACCATAACTTTTTTTTGAGGTGGTAATTAATTGTTCCATTTCTCGGAGGTTCCATGGAAGCCGTCGCCGGGAAAGCTCTTTTGTTTCAAGTACGAGCCCTCCGATCTTCTTCTCCCATATTGCGGTATAGGGCTCTGCGGAAGGGTTCCCCCAGTAGGCATAATAGGTGGGTTCCGAGGAAGAAGATACCTGAAACTCAATGGTTGCGGATTCACTGTTCATCGCAACGATATTGCATGGAACAGGGGTACCGGATGTATGGATCATTCGGATATCGTTGGTATTGGGAGGCGTGGATTTATTGAAAAAGAGCTGTGCGCGGCCGCTATTAATTCCACTTGTAAGAGCCGGAGTGGTAATACAAAACTCTGCTCGAAATTTCCATGCTTTATCCCACCAGGGAGTATTGCTGGCACAGATTCCGACAGTGGTGCAAAGAAAGAGAATCAGGCTTGTCAGGAGCCGACGAAGCGTATTTTGCATGCAATATCCTTTTCAATCGGAGGTAGGGGAATGATTACTTTTTCCTGAATAGATGTACATCGGGTATGTCCTGTTTTTATACCTTTCCGTGTATCCCAGAATTCCACTCTATATTCGCCATGTTCCATAGAAGGAATCTCTATTACTCCATTGGTGATGGTCTCTGTTTCAGAAGGAAGACGAAGGGCTTCCCTGAAATCGTAAATCCATGCATAGGCAGTATTTCGGTTTCCCAGAACTTTTGCGTCAAGAAGTTGTTGCGCAGAGATAACACGGCATTGTTTGGGAAGAAGGTTCTTTCCTATCCGTTCTTCACCGGCAAAAAAGTTGGCAAGAGCCTTATATTCCCAGTAAAGTTCTTCTTCATCAAGAAGGTTCCACCACCAGAAAAGAGGTCCTGCGGCGAGAGGGTACATTGCATTTGCCCAAAGACCTGTATGAAGATCCCGTATCATAATATCATTAGGGCTTCCTGCCCAATGTCCGCCATACTCTGAAATAAAGATTGGTTTTCCGAACCGTTTCATTGCATGGTAATAGTGGTGTATGGCATCAATTTGCGAATCAGGCAATCCATCTGTAAGAACCCATGCATTGCTGTGGCTGAAATCAATTTCTTTCAGTTCTGCAACTGTTCCTGCCCGGGAATGGTAGCAATAATGGGTTGCAACTAAATGTTTCCATGGATCCAGAGATTTTACAAAGGAGGCCATCTCTTGATGCCATATTTTTACTATGCTGGGATTGTATCCTGAAGTAAGGTCTACCTCGCTCCAGAAATCCCAACTGAAAAGATGGGGAGAATATCCCCAGCGCGATACAATGTAGCGCATTTTTTTCTGAAACAGAACTTTTGTTTCTTTATGGGTGAAGAACTCGCCCGGTGATTTTAGGAACCCTCCATTGGCTGTATTATAAGGGTTTTGAGGCCAGTTCATTCCTGCTAATTGGGTATGATTGTTGATTGTGAGTTGGATACGGATGCCATTTTTTTCCGCGGTATTGATGATATGATCCATTTTCCACGCATTTTGAAGGCTGTACCTTCCAATGCCTTCAAACGGTCCCTCGCCTTCTTTCCATTCCATGGCAAGCCACCAGTTTGCCATCCACATTCTGATAAAATTCGCCCTGTTTTTTCCAAGGTTTTCTAAATATCGGTCAAAGGCAAAGGTCCCTTCTTCTTTAGGAAGGTAAGGAAGGTATTCTTGTCCGTAGGGAGTATCCCATGGAGAAACAATATTAAGTCCAAGAGGGTAAAAAAGTGTGCCGTCGTCAAAGGCGAAATATTGTTGATCTTTCGCAATTCTTATAAATCCTTTGGAAGAAGAAGGAAGAGAACGGAAGGTATATTGGGGTGTAATAAGCGTGCTTTGGTCCCGGACGACAATGCGCCATGTATAGGTTCCGGTTTCTGTGGGTGAAAAACGCACCTTCCAGCAGGGTGCGCCGTAAGGGATAAGCTCTTCCCTTCCTTGAAAAAATCTTCGCTGGTAATCTTGAAAGAAGAATGCGGGAACTTCAAATTTTTTTCCAGATGGAGAAGTGAATTGTGCGCGAATATTTACTTCATCGGGATCAAAAGGGTTAAGATAGATTGTTGAAAGAAGAAAGGCGGCTTCAAACTTTTCATATCTCTTTACTTGCGGCGAGAGGATACGCAATCCAGTAAGTTGTGTGGGAGGGGAAGAGACCGATTTTTTCCGTTCAAGGCGGATATCTGCAATCTGTACTTTACGGGCGCGTTTTGTCTTGCCAAGAACGGTGATAGTGATTTCTCTGATACTTCCCGCTGTATATCTGTTCCAAGGCCTGTAATGGCCGGAAGGGACGATATCTTCTGTTTCTCCGGAAAGATCAAGCCGAATAGTATTGGTTTTGTCATTTAGAAGGCAGGGAGTTGCGGATTGATACCAGAAATTCTCGCTGTCTTTGAGAGAGAGAAAGACCTGAGATCCCTTTGGTTCATTGGAAGGAAGAAGTATTTCCACAATAAGGGTATCCCACTTTTTCCAGTCGGCAGGCATTTTTTTGCGGATAAGGATATCGCCTTTTTCCGGAGCCTGTACTTCAAGAATAGTTCTATTCCTTTTTTCCGGATGGGAACAGATATGGCACGAGGCGGGAGAGTCGGCGCTCCATAGCGTTTCCTGATGAAAGTCTGCCACTGAAAGAAACTCTTTTTTCGGATCAATAGTAATAGGCAGAGGGAGAGAGGCTGACTGTTTTTTTGTAATACCAGTCAGGATAAGTATGACCGCAATAATAAAGAGAAGAAATGTGAAGAATTTGTTCACGGAATCATTATTTTATGTATCTTCCGGTACAATAGTGTACCCTGATAGTATGAGATTCTGTTCCATTCGTCAATATTTTTCTTCTTATAAACGTATCGTACCGCTGTATTGCGGGTATTGCTTTCCGCTGAAATAGCTGGAAGCGAAGGGTCTTTTCTTCTGTTGAAATGATGTATGACTGTATCGTATGGGAGTGGATAAGAAGAGAATATGGTTGCACAGGGGCATTCCTATAGAAAAGAAAGGTTTTTCTACTCTTTTCATGCAGGGTATAATAGAATTTCACATAAGAGGAGAATGCATGAATAGAATGCTTTTGCTTCTTGAAGATAAAGAAAATTCTTCACGCACGTTGTTTCACACCCTGTCTTCCGCGGGTTTTTCGGTTCTTTCTGTGGATCTGTCAGAGGAGAAGATAGAGGAATATCTTCAATCCACAAAGGCAGAGGCCATTGTTGCGGATGGCTCGCTTGCCATGGATAGAAAAAGTGCGAAGATTATGCAAGAATGGAGAAAAAAAGTAGAGGTTCCAGTGGTATATCTCTGGACTGGTGCGATTCCAGCTAAAAAAAATCTTCCTGAAGGAATAGAAATATTTCCAATGGAAGAGAACCTTAAAGATCGGTTGGAACGCTTTCTTGCCAATGCTTCATTCCAACGCAGGATTCTTCGATACAATGAGATCTTTTCTCATGTGCCATATTCTCTTGCCATAGCGGGAAGCGACGGAAGAGTTCTTTGGGCGAATCAGCGGTTTTGTGAAGAGCATGCTTTGAAGGATATCAAGGCAGGTAAGGTTGATATGAGAAATTTTCTTCCCGAAGGCAGTCCTGCATGGAAGGAGATAGTTGGCGGTACGGCATGGGAGGGAGAATATCGTGCTGGAAACCAACAGGAAGAGCCGCGATGGCGTTGGATAAGGCTTATTCCTGTAAAAGAAAGTAGTTTCGGTGATGGCGAGGTACTATGGATTTCTGAAAAAATCACACCCAGAAAAGATCAGAAAAGGCTTCATCAGGAACAGGAATCATTGTATGCCACGCTTATTTCCGAGATGAGCGATGGTGTATGGCGTATGGACCTTTCTACGAATCATTTTGAGATGAATGAAAAATGGGCTCATTCTCTTGGATATAACAGAAATGATTTTGGAAGCGATCTTGAGGCCTGGTGGGACTCAATCCATCCTGGAGATAGAGAACGGGTAAAGGCAGAGTTTGATGCGCATCTTGCCGGATATACTTCGCTTGTGTCAAGCGAGTTGCGTATGTGTGAAAAAAACGGTGAATATCGCTGGGTTCTTGTGCGGGGAATCGCCTATCGCGACGCAGAAGAAGAGAAGAGAATCATTACAGGAATTTTTACTGATATTTCCGCCCGCAGAATGTCCGAAGAGCAACTTCGCAACGGCGCATTTTCCGATACACTTACCGGACTTCCAAACAGAGCCATCTTTCTTGATAGGTTGGGACGGGCTCATGCAAAACTGAAACGACGAGGAAACTATTTTTTCGCGGTACTCTTTCTTGATCTTGACGAGTTTAAATATGTTAATGATACTCTTGGGCATGCCCTGGGAGACAGGCTTCTTATTGAGGTTTCAAAAAAACTCTTTTCGTTTATCCGAACTACAGATACATTGGCGCGGATGGGAGGAGACGAGTTTGCGATTTTGCTTGATGATATCCGAGATACCAGTGATGCGGTTCGGGTTGCGGAACGTATATTGAATGGATTAAAGTCAGCGATCCGCATTGACAACCATGAAATGTTTGTGAATGTAAGTATAGGAATTGCGCTTAGTACGTCTCGCTATGAGTATGCGGAAGAGTTTTTACGGGATGCGGATATTGCTATGTATCGGGCAAAGTCAAAAGGAAAATCAAAGTACGAAATCTTTGATGAAAAGATGTATGAACAAGCCTTGAACCGTTTCAAAAGAGAGAAAGAGTTATGGCAGGCGCTTGAACAGGAAGAGTTTCTTGTATATTATCAGCCGATTATTCTTCTTTCAACAGAAACAGTAAGCGGATTTGAGGCGCTTGTACGGTGGAAACATCCTGTTCGGGGCATTGTGTCTCCGGCAGAATTTATTCCTCTTGCGGTAGAGATGGGGCTTATTACAAAGATTGACCGATGGGTTTTGAAGCAGGCAAGTCGCCTTGTGAATAGTTGGCATATAAAATTTCCTCTTTATTCAAAACTCTTTTTAAGTGTCAATCTTTCCCGGAAGAATTTTTTTCAGGAAAACCTTGTGGAAGAGATACAGGCGATTCTTATGGAGACCGGGCTTGATCCTTCAACGCTTCGCCATGAAATTACCGAAAGCGAGATGATGCAGAATTTAGATATTATCAATGTACATCTGAAAAAAATGAAGGACCTGAAGATTCTTCTCCATATGGATGATTTCGGAAAGGGTTACTCTTCGTTGAGCCAGCTTGTGAACCTTAAGATAGATACCCTTAAGATAGATGGATCGTTTGTAAGTAATATGACGGAACGGGGAGAAAATTTTGAGATTGTGAAAATGATCGTGAACCTTGCGCATAACCTTGGAATGGATGTTATTGCGGAAGGAGTGGAAACCGAAGAACAATTAGCGCGGTTGAAGCGGCTCGGATGCGAGTATGCGCAGGGCTACTATTTCGCGAGACCAGTTCCCGGAGAAGAGGCGGAGAGGTTTCTTGCGGAAGGTCTCCGATAGCGGTGCAAAGGTATAGAAGTAATGGCTGTTGGCTTTTCAGAGAGGAAAAGAAATTCTTTTAGCGTTTCGGGAAGAATGCAGGGATTTGCACTTCTTCTTTGACCATAAAAATTCTCTGCACTATACTTAATTCTTATGATACATACAGAACAGATGCGTCTTGCCATTAAAGAGGCGGAAAAAAACCTTTCGGGCATTCCTGCCGGAGGTCCGTTTGGCGCCTGTATTGTAAAGGATGGTTCTGTAATCGCTGTCGCGAGAAATACTGTCTTGCGCGAAGATGCTACCTGCCACGCAGAGATCAATGCGATACGCCGTGCTTCTTCGCTTATTCAATCATTTGACCTTTCCGGATGCGATATTTACTCTACGACAGAGCCTTGTCCAATGTGTTTTAGCGCGATCCATTGGAGCCGTATCAATAGGATTTTTTTTGGCACTACCATTGAAGAGGCGGCTGTCGCCGGGTTTAATGAACTTTTTATTTCTACTCTTCGTATGGCGGAGTTGGGTGGCAGCAGAGTTGAAATAGTCTCTGGTATATTGCATAACGAATGTTATACACTTTTTGAACAATGGAAGAATTTCTCCGGAAAAGAGTCCTACTAAAGGACTCTATGAGAAGAGTATATGTTTTTTGTATATTTATTCTTCTTTTCTTGGGAGGATGTGCCGCGCTGACAACGCGTGTTTCGTTGCCATTGGATAGATCGGAAAAAACCCTTTCTTTAACCTCTGGACAGGCTTTTTCTATTATCCTTGATTCTAATCCTACTACTGGATATGCATGGCAACTTATTGCTATACCGGATCCCGCGATTGTTCGGCTTGAATCGCGCGATTTTATTCCTTCTTCTTCTTCTCGTTTAGGTGCGGCAGGAGAGGAAGTATGGCGGTTTAGGACAATAGGACCTGGGTATCAAAGAATAGAGTTTCACTATATAAGAGCCTTTGAAGAGAAGGGTTCTCCTATAGAAACACGCGCAGTATATATAAAAGTTATTACAGAAAAGAAAAAAGAGACGGAACAGAAATAAAAAATATCTTTTACAGGGAGAAGGGATGGATTCTCGTACTAGAATGTTGACAGCATGGGATTTTAAGGAACCTGATAGAGTTCCTTTGGAAATAAGTCTTTATGCCTCTGCAAAAGATCTTCCCGGCGCAGAGAAAATTCTTTCCTTTCAGGAGGATGAATCAGATAGTTTTAGAGGTGTGGAAGGATTTGATTGGGGTTTTTTAGGTCTTGAGAGTGATACAAAGGAAGAAGTTATTGAGGAGGTTCCTTATCAGTATAAACGGATTCGTAAGACGATATCTACTCCTGTGGGAGAGTTTACTGCCATTACCCGACATAATTACGACGAGGGCGATCCGAATGATTTTTACTGGGAAAAACGGTTTATTGCAACGTTAGATGATTTTTGTAAGATCGCGGAAGCAAAAAGAGAGGTGCGGTCTTTCCATCTTGAGGCATATAATAATGGATGCAGAGAGATTGGAAACAGAGGACTGCCTATTACGGGATTGTTTCATCCTCTTGGAAATTTGGTTCGCAACAGTACCATGGAAGAGGTTTATATATGGCTGATGACAGAACCTGAAATTACTATGCGATACCTTGAATGTTGCACAGAACAGATTTGCGCCACAATAGATTCCCTAAAAGGAAAAGAGCTTTTTTTTCCGCCGATTTTTGCGACCTATGCCCTTGAAATGTTGATTCCGCCTTGGATGGGAAAGAAACAGTTTACTTCACTAGTATTTCCTTTTGACAGGAAGGTAAATGAGGCGATCCATTCCATAGGAGGTCGTCATCGGGCGCATTGTCATGGTAACAGCGGTTCTTTTCTTTCTCTCTTTGCAGATATGGGGATTGATGGAGTAGAGCCATTGGAACCGCCGCCGTATGGAGATAATATCCTTACGGACGCAAAAAAAGAGGTTGGAACGAGAATGCTTCTTTCTGGAAATATAGTATCGCAAGCATTCCATTTGGATTCTTTTAAGGTACAAGATGTGCGTGGATTGGTGCGGAAGACGATTGAAGAGGGCGCTCCTGGCGGAGGTTTTACCTTACGAACCACCAGCGGCGCGATTGGTATTGGTAAAACAGAGCAACAACAACGTAAATCTATTGAGTGCGGTCTTGCGATGATTGAGGCATGGCGGGAGTTTGGCGCGTATCGGTAGCAAGCTTCTTTTTTGAATGATAACAACAGGAGAGGGCCAAAATGAAGATCTATCTAATGACAGATCTTGAGGGAGTGGCAGGAGTGTATACATGGGAGAATCGGGCGGACGACTCTCGTGAAAACCATGAACGCCGCTGTCGTCAGCGCCGGTGGCTTGCATGGGAAGTAAATGCCGCCGCAGAAGGATTTTTTTCCGCGGGAGCAACCGAGGTTATTGTAAATGACGGGCATGGCGCGGGATATACCATAGATATAGAAGAATTAGATCCGCGTGTGGAGGTGATACATGGTCAAAAGCGGCCGCAATGGCAGGCTTACCTTGATGAAACTTTTGCGGGTACTGGTATTGTGGGCGCGCATGCAAAAGCAGGTACTGCGGGCGCCAATCTCGCTCATACCATGGGAAGGCCAGTAAAGGATTTTTCTGTGAATGGCACTTCTATTGGAGAGATGGGATTACAGGCGCTTATTGCCGGTTATTATGGCGTTCCCTTTATTTTTTGTTCCGGAGATGCTTATGCCTGTCAGGAGATAGAGTTACTTGTGCCGGGATGTGTAACCGTGGCAGTAAAGAGCGGAATGAGTATTCTTTCTGCGAAGACTGTTCCTCCGCGCCGATCCGCGGAGTTGATTCGCGAAGGAGCGAAACGATCTCTTTCTTCTATTGGCACAATAAAACCCCTTGATTTAGGAACCCCTCTTCTCTTTCGCGAAGAATGGCATGAACAGACGTTTGATACCAAAAATCCTCCTCCTTATGGAAGGGTGATTGATGCATATACCAGAGAGATTGAAGCCAAAGATATTATAGAATTGGGATGGAAACTCTATCCTCATTTTCTGCGAGACTGGAAACCATTTGAATATCGCGGAGAAGGATAAAGATAGAGAAGAGGAAGAGTTTTAAAAAAAAATCTTATAAAACAATTGGAGGATTATATGAAGATACCTGCGGAGAAGGCCTGTTTTGACGATCTTCTTGATATTCGTACAGGAAATGAAAATCTAAGAAACGGAAGTATTCCTTCGTGGATTGAGAAACTCTCTACGCGGGAAGAGTGGGAAGAAAAGAAATCCGCGCTTCAGGAGATTTTTCTTCAGGGATTTGGAAGAACTCCTGCGGTGGCATGCGATCTTGATCCAAAGTATATTGATGAGGTTGAGTGCGAGGGATATATAAAGAGAAAAGTTTCCTATGCGGTAGAGCCCGATGAACGTCTTACCGCATACCTTCTTATACCAAAAGGTATTACGAAAAAGGTTCCCGGAATACTCTGTATTCATCCGACAACCCCTTTTGGCAAAGAACAGACCATTGGAAACGATCCCTCTGCAAAAGGCCAGGATCGCGCTTATGCATTGCATCTTGTGCGGCGCGGATATGTTACGCTTGCATGGGATTTAATGAGTGCAGGAGAACGTACCTTTGAAGGATTGCAGAGCTTTGATACTGCTCCGTTTTATCGTAAACATCCTGAATGGTCGGCAGTAGGAAAAGATTTTTGGGATCTACAGCGGGCTATAGATTTTCTTGAAACCGTGGATGAGGTGGATACATCGCGGATCGGATCCATAGGACATTCGCAGGGTGGAGGAATTACTATTCATGCCATGGCGCTTGAAGAACGGATTAAGGTCGGAGTTTCCAGTTGTGGGTCATGGCCTTCTCGTCTTTCTAAAAACCCATTTAACAATGCGCGGAAAAGTTGGTGGGTAGGCCGTCCCTTATTGCGCCCGTACTGCCTTACAGGAAAGGATTTTCCCGTGGATATACATGAACTCCTTGGGATTGCGGCGCCGCGGGCGATCCTTTTCCTTACGGCATTGAATGATTGCGGATATGAAGGAGAGGAAGAGATCGCGGCTGTGGGAAAAGCTTTTCAGAACCTTGCGGAGAATGTAGAGAAGGTCTTTTCATTATATGGCGCAAAAGAAAAGTTTACGGCGTTGTTTCATACAAAAGGACATAGTTTTTTACAAGAAGAACGGAAGGTTGCCTATTCCTTTTTTGATAGATATCTTTGAAAGAAGAGAGAAAATATCTTTCTGCGAAAGGTTGCAAGAAGGATAGGTAGATATGAAACAAAAACCTGTATAGAGCGGTTGCCTTCTATACAATGAAGACAAAAGAAGATTGTTAGCCATCCGAATTTTGGATATGCTTTTTATAAAGAATCTTCCCTTTTTTTTCATACGGAAATAAAGATTATTTCGGTATAGCGGGAAGATTCCGTATCATTGTTTCTGCCCATTCTTTCATCTCTTTCAGATCTTTTACTGTCGGCGTGGCGCGTTGAGGAAGATGATACTCAAAATTTATAGGACCTTTGTATCCGGCATGGTATAGGGCTTGAAAGGCAGAGGCAAAATTAATAATTCCTTCTCCGGGTTGAAGATGTTCTTCCATCTTTCCATGGTTATCAGAAACATGGATAGAAGAGATAAGCCCCGCGCAGTTATGGGCGGTTTCTTCTATTGTTTCCGCAAGATTGGAATGGTTTAGATCAATACAAATAGAGAGAGAAGAAGAGTGAAACGACCGTACAAATTCCGCAATCTCAAGTGAGGGAACATACCGTTCGTTTGAAGGTTTGTCTGGCACGGTTTCTAAGGCAAGGGTATATCCGATACCTTCATTTGTTTCAAGGAGTTCTTCTATACTTCGCAGAAATGCTTCTCCTACCGCGGGATTGTACGATCTGTTGACATAATGGATAATATAGGGGCATGGCGCAAAGTGGCCGGCTTTTTTCATAAGATTTTTTTCTATTGCGACTGCCTCTTCTCTAACAGACGGGTCAAGGGAAGAGATAGAAAAATCGGTCTGTCCATGTACTGCCCATACCCGAATTTCTTTTGGAACCGTGAGTTTGTCGGAGGGTGTGGAGGAAAGGTGGCCTCCCGAAAGTTCTAAATAGGGAAATTCTGCCTCTACCAGTAACGAGACCGCTTCTTGAAAGGGTAGAAGCCCTGCTTCAGGTTGACGGAAAATAGAGGTGCTGGTACTTACTCCTTTCATAAGAGATCTCCTTTCCCTTTTTTTCAGAGGGGTTATTACAGAGTATGTTTTTTTATATTATATGCAAGGATAGTCATTGCGACAACTCTTTTTCTTTTCTCTCTATCAAAGGTATTCTATTTTTAGAAAAAAGAAGAAGGGTTGCCATAACTGATTTTTTTTGGGATACTGTAAGAATATGGAGAAAAAAATATCTTCAGATAGTATGATGCAAAAGAGGGTTTCTGCCTTTTCTCGGTTGATGAAGGTTATTGATGTTTTGCATGGAGAAAAGGGATGCCCCTGGGATAAGGCGCAGACCCGGTCGGATCTTATGGCAAAGTTTAGAGAAGAATTGGATGAATACGAAGCCGCGCTTCTTGCCTCTGACGAAAAAGGAATGGAGGAGGAACTGGGAGACCTTTTTTTGCTGGTACTTTTTCATGCAAAGATTGCGGAACGGGAAGAAACATTTGATCTGTGCGGTGTGATGGATGGACTTGAAAAGAAATTGCGGCGTCGGCATCCCCATGTTTTTGGAGATAGGAAGGCAGATTCTCCGGAAGAGGTAAAAGAAATCTGGAAGGAGATGAAGAAAAAGGAGCGGAATGTATTGGAATAATACCTGTTGCTTTTAGAGCAAAGAAGGGGGAGTAATGAGGAAAGAGATAGAGATTTTTTTTATCAAATGGGGCGTTAATATCTTGACACTTTTGGTGGTGGTTCGTTTTGTGCCGGGGCTTTCTCTTAATAATTTCGCCTCTGCCGCCTATGCCGCGCTTGTTCTTGGTTTTCTTAATGCGGTTGTTCGTCCCGCGCTTCTTCTCTTTACTTTGCCTCTTTCTTTTCTTTCTCTTGGTTTTTTTACCTTGCTGGTGAATGCTTTTCTCTTTTCTCTGGCGGGAAAAGTGGTGAGTGGTTTTGTGATAGAGAGTTTCTGGAGCGCTTTTTGGGCAGCGCTTCTTTTTACCATTGTAAGCGCTATTCTGAATATCTTTTTTGTACCAGACCGTTCCAGAAGGGTTGTTATGTATAAGAGGGGCTTTGAACAGAGGCGGGAAGAACCGCGTGAAAAAAGCAATGTCATTGATATTGAGGCTGAAATCCATGAATAAGAGCGATCTTTTTAGGAGATTTGTATCCATAGAGACAAACAAAGAGAGCATACAATGGTAAAAGAAGTGATGAGGAGAAAGGCATCGGACAATATCTATTTGCATAAAGATTTTCATGGAACCTTAAGTTTGGGATTGGAATATCTTGAGGAGAACTATGGAGCAGAGGCAGTGCGGGAATATCTTCGAGCATTTGCCTGTTCTTACTATGCGCCTTTGAAAGAGGAGATCCGAGCAAAAGGATTGCGGGTATTAAAGGAACGGATTGAACAAATATATAAAGAAGAGGGAGGAAAGGTTGAAATTTCTTTCTCTGAAGAAGAGATGGTTGTAACCGTGCATATTTGTCCTGCGGTAACCCATATAAAGAGCCAAAACTATCGGGTAGCGCGCCTTTTCATTGAAACAGAGGCTACTGTGAATGAGGCTATTTGCGAAGGAACTCCTTTTGTTGCGGAACTTCTTTGGTATGATAAAGAGAGCGGATCAAGTAAAACCCGCTATGTGAGGAGAAAGAAATGATTCCTTGTACAGAATTTATTCCCGCCTACAGCGAACTTTTTTCTTTTCTTGAGAAAAAAGGTGGTAAGAAAGCAGTGATTGAATATTGGGAATGGCTTTCAGATAGTTTTCTCGGAAACTTAAAATCTCTTGTGGAAGAATATGGTATCCGTGGTTGTTGGCTCTATTGGAGTCATACTTTGAACGAAGAGGCCGCGGATTTTACTATGACGCTTGATGAAGAGAAAGAAGAGTTTTCAATAGAAATGCATGCCTGTCCTTCAAAAGGCAGGCTTCTTGAAGCTTCTCATATCTTGCCCTATGATGATTATTGCGGCCATTGCGATATTCTCTACCGCCGAGTTCTGGAGCCTCTTGGGTATGAGTATAGTACAGACCTTTCTAAGGTTGATAAGGCAAGATGTTCTCTTACAATACGGCGCAAACAGAAGAAAGGCGCAAGAAAGAAAAGATAGAGATTTGCAATCCTTATGATCCCTTATCTCCGATACCTTTTTTAAGCCAACATAGAGGAACAGGAGAGCATAAATAACAGAGAATAGATCTTCAGAACCCCTAGAGTTCCTTTGATGGATCTATCCTGCGGCAATGCATGTTTCCCGCGATTTCAGAGTTAGCATATAGGCTTTGAATATCTCTCTCTCTGTACTTTAAGAATGTCTGTTACATACAGGGAGATACGAACTCATTTTTGGCAAGGGTATATGATCCCTTTTTTCTCTTCCCGACTGCGCGTATAAATTCCGCAAGTTCTTTGACCTTGTCGCTAGCTCGTTTCTTTCCCATTGCGGCATCTGCTTGAAAAGGATCTCCCATTACTCCTACCTTGACCTCTTTCTTTTGGGAAATATAGGGAGCGACAAAGGGATGGTCAAATGGTTTTTCAATATGTTGATAATAATCAGGATCTTCTCGCATTTTTGAAGCAATCGGTTCTTTGTCAAGGGTTCGTTTCTCTAAGCGAACGCTTTCCGGAGCAAGCTCCATCATTGCGGAGGTTTCGGTGTATCCCGCATGAAAATCTCTTAATCCTGCGGGAGGAGGAGGTCTTCTTGCGAGGCGGTTCAGGGGAACGATGGCAAGAAGTTTTCCTCGGAGCCAAGGCCGTTTATGGAAGTAGAGTTGTTTAAAGTTCATTATCCCGTAAAAGTTTTCAGTGCCGCCATGGCCAAGAGTAAAGAGTACATTTTCTAATCCCTGTTGAAAGAGAGAATCTGTAATATCTGCCATAAGATTGGCGAGTGTTTCTGGATGGATGTTGATAGTGCCGGGAAGAAGGCCGCCCGAGAAGGAGTAAGGAATTAAAGGCGCCACAAAACATCCGGTTTTTTCCGCGGCACGGATACTGATTTCTTGTGCGGAGATACAGTCGGTTGCTGTGGTAAGGTGATAGCCATGCTGTTCTGTACATCCCACAGGCACTAAGACGGTTTTTTGCCCTTTTGTTATGGCGTCACGGATCATATCTACAGACATCTCATGCCATATCTTTGCATTTTTTTTCTTTTCAGCCATGATATTCTCCCTGGTAAAGATGGTAAAAAGAGCCGTGGGTTGAGTGTCTGACAAGAGAATTTGGAATAAGAGGAAAAGAGAATAAAGCAGAGCAAAAGAGAAGCGGGATGCGATCTATTGATATAAGAAAAGATCTAATCACGACATCTGTCCCGGTAAGATATATGCTTCTATGAAAAATCTATTGTAGCCAATAGTTTGTATGGCGTCAATAGCGGATTATTGTATGAACAATCTATAGGAAAATATTCTCATTGTAAGAATAGATAGAGAAGGGAATAGAATGAAGAAGGGATGAGATATGAAAGCATTGAAGGATAGGGGAAATAGATAAGTAGATAGAGTTTTTTTTCAAAAGTATAGAATTTTTTTTATTGCCGTCATAAAAAAGGGCGGAGAAGATATACATTCTCCGCCCTTTTCCTACCCTTTTCTTACTCTACAGAAATGCTTACTTCCTTTGCTTTTGCTTCTTCTGCCTTTGGAAGAGTAATCTCAAGAATTCCATCCTTCTGTGTTGCTTTTACCTGGTTTCTTTCAATGGGGCAGGGAATTGTAAAGGTTCTAGTAAAGGAACCTTCGCGAATTTCTTTCCGGTAATAATTTTCTTTCTGAGTTTCTTCTATTTTTGCAGTCTTTCCCGAGATACTCAGAGTATCGCCTGTTAGATTAATGGTTACATTCTCTTTTGCAACTCCGGGAAGTTCAGCTTTGATTACGATGGATTCCTCGTTTTCATAAATATCTACCGAAGGATTCCATACCGCGGTTTCCCAGGTGCTTTTTCCAAAGACCTTGTCAACAAACTGGTCAAGGTTTACCCGTACATCCTGTAATTCCTTGATAGGATCAAAACGTACTATTCTGTTCATTGAGCCCTCCTTGTAAAGATTTTTTAAGGGGAACAAATGCTACTATTTTTTTTCTTTGCTTCTATAAATATAGATGCAAAAATCTTCCAAAAGTTGCGAATTGTTTTTTCTGTACCTTAAGAAGAAAGGATTCCGCAGAAGAAGTAAGGTTTTAGATTTTTCACTGTTATTACATCTCCTTTGACGGTTGCTGTGGCGGCCTTTTTTATCTTTAAGGTATGAAATATCGCACTTTTTTTAAGCCCAAGAATGGTTCTGTTAATCTCAATGTTTCCAGTAACAGGGGCATCGCTTAAGTTGGTTATGGTAATGAGGATATTTCCCTTGCGATCCTTGTAGGCGACTGGATAGAGCGAAGGATGTGATTCTTTCGCGAACGAGACCGGTTCTACAGAGGGGTTGAATACCCGTACTGGATCAGTGGAAAGGGAATTAATCATATCCCAGAGAGGTTTTGCGAAGGCAGAGCATTGGGTAAAACTTTTTCCCGGTTCAAGGAAGGGATGGTTTGCCCAGCAAAGTCCCGCGGCAAATCCCGCGGCGCGTTGGCCCGAGAACATGGCGCGATCCGGAGAGTTTCCGGCAATAAGATGAGGACCAATACAGGCGCTTCCTCCGTAACTGGCGGCAATGTCAGGAGTAGAGATAAGCCCTGAATGGAGAACAGAAAATTCGCCGGTAACCGCGGCATCAAAACAGGCGTACGATGAGGCGGATTGAAGGGTGGAATGGCCGATGAGAACACCCTGTTCTCCCACGCGTTTCCGAAGAGCTCTGGTGAACATAAAGTAGTTGTACACAGAGGAGTGGAGAGGGGTTGATTTTGCAAATCCCATGGCAAAGGGAGCCGCCCAATCTATGTAGAGACCGTCAAAATTTCGTTTCAGATACTTTTCAAAAAATTCGTCATACAATGAATATTGTTCAATGCCCCGCATATAAAGAAGAACTCTCATTCCTTTTTTGTGTGCCGCGGCAATGAATGCTTTAAGCCATTTTGGATCTTGAGGCCGATAATTGGACATTGGTTCTCCGTTACTACCGCCATTTTTCATCCAGAACTGATGGATAAGGAGAACGTTTGCGCCTAAGGAGGCGGCTTCTGCCACAGCTTTCAGGGGAGGGTTTTCTTTGGCGATCTGAACATCTTGATAAAAGGTTTGGCGTGTGGGAACACTGCACCACGGCCAGTTGCGGATTCCATAGATATAAGGGTACATCACATGGCAGACACGCGCACCGAGAACATTGTTTCTTCTTACAGGATCAGCGGTTGGTCCTGCCTCTGTTCGTGCGGAAGCAATGAAAAGCCCCCATTTGTTCCGATAAAAGAATGGTTCCTTCAGGGTTTCTGTTTTATTTAAACAGAGTTTCCATGTATGGAGCCATCTATTCTTTTGTTCTTGAGAGATTGTTGCGGTGGGAGCAAGCATTTCGCCGCCGAGGGAAGAGTTGTCTTCAAGGACAAATTCAATGCGGTGCGAGTAGCATTTTGTATTGTCCCATCCCGCGTCAAGCCCGGTCATTGCAAGAAGGTGCTTACAGTTTATTTTTTCATTTCGGTTGTTGGCAACTTTGATATTTGCCAGAACATGGGTGGTGGTAACATCCTGTTTAAGATAGGGATCCCTGCTAACATAATTTACCTTGAGATTCTTTGCTTTTTGCAGGTTGAGGTTGAACCCCATTTCTGCGGAAGAGACGATTGCTTCTTTCTTGGGAAGCATGGCAAGACGGAATTCGCAGAAGATAACACTTTCCCGAAAGACTTCGTATTGTTGTTCAAAAATAAAGGTTTTTGCAATGGTACTGGTTGCGGAAAAGATGATATACCCGGCTTCTTCATATTGAACGGTAAAGGTGGCGGAGAAATCGGCCACAGAATATTTTTTGCCGGAAATAGAGAGGGTTAAGTTGGGAGCAGGTATGTTGGGAGAGATAAGTTCGCGCCGCGATGCGCCGTCTTTTAGGGTTAGTTCGGTAAGTTGTCCTCCTTGCTTGCCTTCCCAGCGATAGATAGCGTTTCCTGTTTCAATAGATATACGTCGTTCGCTCTTCTCTACCTTGAACATAGAGTTCTCCCTGTTATTGGTTGCGTACGAAGCTTTTCCTGATGGAACGATTGTACAACCTGTCTTTATTGGTTGATATAATTACTAATCTCTAAGGCTGTTAGGGTGGCTCCCGCACAATATTGTGTAAGAAGGTGAAGCGTGGTCTGTTCCATAAAATGAAGTTCTTGGGAGGTGAATGTCCATGGCTTTCCTGTGGGCCATTGTTCTTTTTTTACAATGGCGCTTAAATGGATAAAATCCGCATCTTCTTTGATACGGAAGAAGAATGCGCCTGCCTGCATCGCATATTCCCGATCTTTATTGGAATCAGCCACAAAAAGTACTCGCTGATACCCTTGTGCGAGAATGCGGGAAAGTATCTCTGCTTTATCATTTTTTCCAGAGGGGTCTCCTCCATAGATGCCCTTGAAAAGGTCTTGTGAGAATGTGTGGCGAGTGAAATCTTGTATAAGGATATCTTGAGTAACACCAGATGCAATATAAAGATCAAAGGTATGTGAAAGAAGTGTAAGGATGTTTTTTGTGGAGGGCCAGGGAAGCCAATATTTTTTTGCGGCGGCATCGTTTAATGCGGAGTATCGGTCGTTATAACAGGTTTTTATTGATTCGTAAGAAGATCGCAAGTTTTCCGGCACTCCTAACTCTTCAAATGCAGAGATTGATTCATATTTTTGGTTTATTAAGGCGTTAACAAGTGCGGAAAGTTGTTGAAATCGCGGAGAACCCGGGTATCGGATATAGGCACGGAGCATACGGGAAGTATCTATTGCTAAATTTTCAGGATGGAGAAACCTATCAAATCCATATTCTTTGCAGGCAGTCCATGTTGAATACATAATGTGGATGGATTTGTCATTATTAAGTTTTCCTCCACGGATCAGCGTACCGTCAAAATCAAAGGCGATGGCATCTTTTTTCTTAGAGGTAACAGAGCGGTTCATAAATAAATCGTACCATGGCATTACGGGATTGCAAAAAGAATATCTTGAAACAATGGTATTGATCTATGGCAGATGCCAGCGTGTCCAGAGAAGACTGCACTTGTCTTCGCTCTTTTTTTCTTTTTGATAATAGACAGTCAGGATTGTGCCGTCCTCTAGTTCTACGCTTGAAGGATAGCCGAGATCAGTGTCGGGGCCGTCGTCTCTGAGAATATAATCATATTCCCAGGTTCTTCCCTCGTCATGGCTGAGCATTACCCGTTCTCCGAAAGGCGACAGACGGTAGCCGTATACGCAAATAATGGTTCCCGAAGAGTGGAGGAGTAGGTGGGGCGGAGAGCCATGAAATCCAAGGGGTTCTGTGGGAGACCAGGTTTTTCCTCCATCAAGGGATTCTGTTTGCATAAGACTGAACGGAACAATGCCGAGCTCTTCAAGTTTTTGCGTTGGTGTTGAGGCGCTATTTTGAAGACGGATGAGTCCGAGCAATTTTCCAGAAGGCAACTCTATTGCATGGGGTTCGTGGTATTGGGTAACATGGGTTCCAGAGAAGAGAGGGATCTCGCCAAGTGTATGCCAAGAACTTCCTGTATCTTTGCTGATTACAGCATTGATTTTTCCAGTATGGCTATAAAACTCTTTTGTGTTTCCGGAAAATTCTTTTCCAAGATAGAGGATAGTTCCATTCTTTAGAAGAATAGGGCCATGTGGTGCGGAAACCGGAACCTGTATAGGAGGGCCCCAGGTCTTTCCATTGTTGCCGCTTATGCGGACCCATGATCCGCAGAAGAGGGATTCGTTTTCGCTCTTCATGGCACGGAGTCCTGCCTTCCACCGGATAGCGCTCTCTTGGTCTTGCATTGTGTTGACCTTGTTCCCTATTTTAATGGAGATATTGGAAGTAAACCATGAAAGAAGGAGTTGGTTCTTTCCAAGGTTGATGATTCCCGCATCTCGGTCGTCAAAGGGAGAGTCGTTGATAACCCTTGGCGTGTTCCATTCTTTCCCATCAGAGCTTCCTTCGCAGAGTATGGTTCGGCCAAAGGGACAGACATGGTTGTTCCGTAATCCTGATGATGCTACTAAAAGAGTGTTGTTATCTTGTTTGCAGATGGTGGGCCATCCGAAATATCCGAAAAATTCAGTGGGAAACGAGGCGATAATTCCATGGTCTGCAGAAATCTTTTTTCCTTTCTGTATAGATTTCATAAGAACCCCCTTTGTTATAAGGAAAGGTTATGAAAGGCGAAGAAGTGTGAAAGCGTTTTTCCATGAAATTTTGTCCAGGATTTCTTCAGAAAGTATTTTTTCTCTGCGCATGGTATTAAAATAATCCACAATGGGAAGTTCCTGCGGAGTGGAGGCGATATCAGTGCCGAAATAGAGTCTGTCTGAAAACTCTTCCATAAAACGGTATCCAAACTCAGGATCCCTGCTGATTGCGTTGAATCCGCTTTTTGCAGAGAGGTCTCCGTGAAGGTTGGGATAATTTTTCATCAATTCAACTACTCGTCCGGGAATAACCTTTCCGCTTGGATATCCTCGTCTGCTTGTTTCGTCAATTTCATTTCCAATCTCAGACCAGAAGACCTGCGAGTGTGCAAGAAAAATAAGATTAGGAAAAGATTTGAGAACTCGTTCAATCCGGGGAAGTCCGCGTTCATCAATACATCCGTAATTTCCCCCCTGTTGCGCAGAGAGATGAAAGGTAAGAGGAAGCCCGCTTTCTTCCACATAATGAAAAAAATTCATATTTAAGGGATCATCAAGAGGGATATTGGGAATATATTCGCCGATTCCTCGGCATCCAAGGCTTTTGTAGGCTTCTAAAAGATTTGTAAAATCAGCCTCTGTACTATTGGTAAGAAAACGCGGATCTATGTTACAAAAAGGAATAAGCCTGTCTGGATAGCGATTGGCGATACGGAGAGTCTCTTCGGGAGGAACAAGAGTATAGCGATATTCAGGGCTAACAAGAGAAAGAATGACCGCCTTCTCAATTCCTGCGGTATCAAGCATTGCGATGAGTTGTTCCGGAGAAGGATAGGATGAACCATTCAAACGGGTTATACTGGGATGTCTTTCTTCTGCGGTGTGGGTATGGATATCAAGAAACATTCTTTTCCTCCTTATGGTTACAAGGTTTTTCTATGGATGTCGAGGATTCTCGTCGCTACCTTTTTGGGAGATTTCTGATACTCTTTCTGTGATAGATTTTGCTTGTGCGCAAAAGGCAGAAAAGAGAGAACCCCTTCTCTTTCTTTATAAGCCTTCCGAAATAGTGCGTTCTGTAATTTCATCAATCTCTTTTTTCAGTATATCCGGTAAGCCTAAAAGTTCAACTCCCATAAATCCCCGTATAATGATTGATTGGGCTTCTTCTTCGGAAATGCCTCGGCTTTCAAGATATTCTATCTCATCTTTTTTTACCTTTCCAATGGCGGCTTCATGGCTTAAATCTACATCCCGATAATGGGTTTCCAATTCAGGGATGGCATAAATTCTTCCTTTTTCTGTAACTGTCAGGCCTCTGCATTCAAGGTGGGCCTTTACCTCGGGAGCATTTGCCAGAAGATGGCCGCGGGCAATAATAGTTCCTCCGAAACTTACTGCTCTGCTGATAATCTCTCCAGAGGCGCCTTTATTATTTAAGACGATTCTTCCTCCTATATCTTGGTAAGAGCCATCATGAGATGCGATAATAGAGTTGAACCTAACCTTTGCATCCTCTCCTTCAAGAAAGGCGGTCGGGTACATAACTATTTTTTTTACAGGCCGTAAAGATACATAGTTTGAAACAAAATGTCCGTTTTTTTCAACCACTGCCACGCTTTGGGGCTGAACTTCCACATCTTCTTTCCATGAATGGATCATTGTAAAATTCAGATAACCGTTTTTATGGACAAAAAATTCTGAAAGTCCTAAATGATACGCTTCATCCGCGGCTTTCGCAGAGGTGCATCCAGTCATAAGGTATAGTTCAGCGCCTTCTTCCACGATAACAATATTATGGACCCGTTGCCGAAATCCTTTCTGTTGCAGGACAAGGCATGCCTGCACAGGAAAAATGGTTTTAACTCCTTTTTTAATTCTTACAAAATATCCGCCTGTGGTATCGCGGTCATACTCTTTTTTTACCCTTTCAAATCCTTTTCCATAATAGGTTTCTTTGACTTCAGGGTATTGGCTTAACGCATCTTCAATGGCGAGAACCTCTACTCCTTCTTCCGCAACACCGGAAAAGAGAACATTGTCATCTTCTTGTAAAAAACTTCCGCTTCTCTCTTTTTCCTTTACGTCATATCCCACCAGTTCCAAATCTTTATATTGTGGTGTCATATATCCACCTCATGCGTGCAGGTTTTACATTTTTCATACCCGTACTCTTGTATGGTGTGAAAGATTTTTTCCGGCTTACTGTAACAGCATATTGCGCCTTCTATTAAAACACATCCTTTTTTCGCCTTTATATATTCAAGGATATGGCCTGTGTGCGTTATGATAAGAGATCCGCAATCATTCGTTGTTAAATATGTGTTGAGCGCTTTTCCCATGACAGATATGTTTTCTATATCTACTCCTGATTCAGGTTCATCAAGAAGGAGAAGTTTTGGTTTTGAGAGAAGAACCTGAAACAGTTCCGCTCGTTTTACTTCGCCTCCGGAAAAATTTACATTAATATCACGTTCTAAAAATTCTTCCACCTTTAATTCTTTGGCAAGTTTTTTTATCCGTTCTTTATCTTTCTCTAAATGTTCTGCTATCTGAAGAAGTGTTACTCCATGAATTTTTGGAGGGTTCTGGAACATGATTCCTATTCCCTTGATTACTCTGTCGCTGACTGAAAGGCCTGTAATGTCGGTTCCTTCAAAAAGAATTTCTCCCGCGGTTACCTGAAATCCAGAAAGTCCCATAATTGTCTTAATAAGCGTGGATTTTCCCGAGCCATTGGAACCAAATAGAACCGTTACATCTTTCTTATGTACTGTTAGATCCACTCCGCGTAAAATTTGACGGTTCTCTGTCGTAACTTGAAGGTTCTTTATTTCTAACACGATTGCCTCCTGTGGGATTCAGAGGTAATGTTACATAAAAATAAAAAAAATCACAATAGTATGGGCATAAAAGACAAGATGATTCTATGTTGCGTTTAATCTTCGTTGAAAGAAATTAAGGTCTGTTGTATGTGGTTTGATAGCTATCTGCCTGTTTCCAATATGCGGTTATAGGTTGCTTGCGGAGATCCGAATACAATGGAAACATTTCCGCTGAGTTGAAGCACCAGTATCATCCCTGCTTTTGGTCCTGTGCCGCGATTATGGGGCCATCTGTCGGCCTGTTGACGGAACCAGTCGCTCATTAGCCATGAGGCATTGGAGTTTTTTAAAGAGAGTTCTCGCGGAGAAAAGTTCGGGTTTCGCGGATCCATTTCCCGGCTGGAATAATATTTGTAACTTATAAATCCCGCATTCCAGTTTTCTTCATTAAAAATTACAGAATCCGCTCCTCCTGGCGAGGGTTTATTGGCAGAGGGCTCTATTGCAGGCGCAGAGGGACAGTAGAATACTTTTCGGTTGCGGATATAAGGCATAAGGCAGTTTGTAAGGATACGATGCGGGTTTCCCATGGTCTCTTCCACAGGGAAGCGTTCTTCGTAATCTCCCGCGTACATATGGAGCGCAAGACCGAGTTGTTTTAAATTTCCGATACATACGGTTTCTTTTGCTTTTTCCCGTGCGCGGCTTAATGCTGGCAAGAGCATTGCCGCAAGGATAGCGATGATGGCGATTACTACTAAAAGTTCTATGAGGGTGAAACCATTCTGTTTCATTCGTTCTCCAGAGATTGGTGTCTCTATTTTTCTGTGAAGAGATGCTGTTTGTGCTTTCTGTTCCGATACTTTCCGTAAGATATAACAGATCGTAGAGGAAAATTATTTTTGGATAAAGATCCCATTTTTCATCTGTTGCGTCTTATCTGTATAGTTTGCCACGTTCTTATCGTGGGTTACCATCAGGACCGCTCCACCGTTATGTGCGAAGGCGCGCAAGTATTCTAATACTATGATGCTGTTTTCCTCATCAAGGTTTCCAGTGGGTTCGTCTGCGAATAGTACTTTGGGGCTGTTTATGCAGGCGCGTGCTAGTGCAACTCGCTGTCGTTCGCCGGTGCTGAGTTCCGAGGGAAAATGATGGAGTCGGTGTGTAAGGTGGAACTGATCAAGGATTTTTTTGGCATCGCGCCTCTCTTTTTTTCTTTCAACGGCAAGGGTAGGTACAAGTACATTTTCTTCCACGGTTAAAAAGGGTATTAGATGGAACTGCTGAAAGATAAATCCTGTGTTACGGGCACGAAAAAGAGCCCTCTCTTCTGAAGAAAGGGTATAGATATCTTTTCCTTCAAAAAGAATGTTTCCTTTATCGGGCGATAAAAGCCCGGCGACTGTTAGAAGAAGGGTGGTCTTTCCGCATCCGCTTGGACCTTTGATAGAAAGAAAGTTTCCTTGATGAAGAGTAAAAGAAACATTCTGTACCGCAAGAACAGTTTCCTGTTTGCGGTGATAGCTCTTACTTAAGTTTTCCACGGTTATCATAGGCATTTATCCTTCCCGTAATATGGTTGCCGGATCTTTTTTTGCGGCGATTAGGGTAGGAATCCAACTGGTAACAAGGGATACGAAAGGTGTAAGAAGGAGAACCGCAAGAAATGTTGATCCTCGGAATACACTTAGAAGGCCTGCTCCCAATGAAGAAGGTTGTCCTGCAAAGACACCTGCGACAAGTCCTATGCAATATCCTGTAAACCCTCCTATAAGTCCGATAAGAATCGCCCTGAGAAGAAAGAGATATATGATCTGCCCGGACCGTAGACCTAGTGCTTTGAGTATAGCTATCTCAAGCCGGCGTTCCCGAACATTCAAAAGGGAGAGAATAGTCATTAGGACGAGCGCAATGACGATAATGGAAGGGACAGCGACAGAAAAGAGTTGTTGTCGGGCATCTCTGAGAGCGCCGCGGTTTTTTAATTCAGATTCAATGGCGGATTTATGGGCGTCGGATGCTCGTTTGCGGGCTTCCTGGCGAACTGCGGCGATTGAGGCAAACTCTATCACCTGCGCATAGGGAAGAACAGAGGCAACATCTTTTCTGATAGAAAGCATAAGATCTTCTGTTCCTTGGCAGACACATTGGAGTGCGAAAATCCCATTAATTTTCCCTTCTTTCCCAATCCATTTTTGTACTCTGTCTAAGGGGAGCCATACAATGAGATCGTCATTATTTCCGCGTTGCGGATATATTGTGTCCACTGTAAATCGTTCGCCTTTGAGGGTAAAGACGCTTCCTTTAGAAAGGCTGGTTTCCATCGCGATGGTATATCCAAGGTTTGCGGTGTTTTTAAGAAGGGGCGGAGTTATAGGAGAGCGGTATCCTCCTTGTTCATCAAGATGTACTTTTTTTGCAGAGACCGGAATCTGATGCCGGATACCAGATACAATAATGTTACGCCTTTGTTCAGGCCAGTACAGGGAAGTTTGAAGAAAAGGAAGGAGATGGTTTAGACGTTTGGTTCCGCTTTTTCCAACCTTTTCCGCGGCCTCTTCCGGCATAAAGAGAGAGGGGTATCCTTTTATTTTTAAACGGGAGATATTTTCGTCTTTATGGAGTATCAAAGCATTATAGCCCAATCGTTTCATAATGATCCGATAATCATCTTCCAATTTTATCATTGCTTCTCTTGTTTCTGCTTCTCGCTGAATGATGATTTCATCGGTTCTTTTATCATAGGATTTCATGCTTGCATGGGTTCCGACAAAGGCGGCAATTGCCGCGGCTGAAGCGAGAATTAGCAGGATAACATTGATTTTTCTGAAGGAGATTTCTTTAAGAACAAGGGTATGGAGTTTCATTTTTTTCTTCCTTTATTTCTTTTTTTCTTCTCCCAGACAAGAAAGGTGCTTATAATAGTAAGAATGAATAATGCCGCGGTATGGTTTAGTCGCATAAACGGGTTAGAAGGGTCTTTACCAAGGATCTCTTCTTTTGATATTACCATAGAATTATTATCAGAGAGAATTGTTGCTTTTTCTTTGCGGCCTTCAAAGGAAGGTGTTTCTCTGCCGAGAATGTTTTTTATCTCTCCCTTTTTCTGTAGGGTTGCGGCAATTTCTTTCTCTTTCTCCTGCCGTGCGAAAAATTCAGATATTCCTGTGAGAGGAGGAGTGCTTTGGATCCCCTCAAAGGCTATGCGGTTTTGCCAGTTTACATACATAAGAAGATCTGTTCCCGGGTTTCCTGCTTTTACCTCGCAGGAACAAGGGCCGGTAATAAATTCGCCGGTTCTGTTGATGGTCCATTCATTGATTCCTTTTCCTACAAGGCTATAGAGGATAAGAGCCCGTCCATATATGGGAAATACCATTGGTTCTTTCCTGAGTTTCAGAAGGTCTTTTTCGCTCTTTAAGAGAATGTTCAGAAGAATCTCTTCAAAGGGATCGTCTCGGTCTACTATCATAAGAGAGAATCGGATTTTCGATTTTCCAGTGGAGTCAAGTTCTTGTACGAAACTATTTTTGTCCGAGGGTTCTTCCCATCCCCATTGTTCGGGGTTTGGAAGGCGAAGTGTTTTTTCAAGGCGTTTTAGTTCGCGTTTCAACAGACGTATCGCTGTATTGTCGGCGTTGTTATTTCCGCTTTTGAGAAATAGCCATACCGCGGTATCTCCTTCAAGAAGAGATTGTGCGATTTCATTTCGTTTCGGAGATGAGAGGAGAAGGGTTGGACGGCTCTTTTTAAGAGGACCCGCCCATACTTTTTGAGGTTTTCCATGAAGAAAAGGATAATAGAGCGCAACCCATGGAATTGTACTGGTTTTCTGCTCTTCCCATAGAGATTGTTCTTGGGGAGAAAGGTTTCGTGAAGAGATATCCACATAATGAATTTCTATATTTGCTTGTGGATTTTTATAATCTGCAATCGCGGCATTGCTAAGTGCGTCTGCAATGTTTTTTTCTTCTTTTTGTACGAGGGCTCCGCGGTGGAAAAGGTAGAGATCGTATCGGTCCTGTTCCCAGTATTCCATCGCATACTGAAAAACAGGGACTTCGCATGCAGGAGATACCCGAAAGAAAAGAAGTGCGATAATAAGAGTACGAAGAATAGCTTTTATTTCCATAGAATGAATCGTTTGAACTGTCCAGGGTTCCAGCCTCCGGCAAGGCCTGGAGATATTTGAATCCAGTAGTCTTGCCCTTCATTCTCGTCTCCGTCAAAGATGACAAGATTGCATGCGAATATTTTTCCTTCGCTGTTTCCGATTTTTACTCTATCAAGGGGAAGTTTCATTTCATAGAAGGTCTTTTTTTCTTCTTCTTTGCGTGTAACAAGATATTTTCCCTTTTGGAGTATATTACTTTCTTCTCCTGCCCATTGGAAGGCTTGTACTGTTCCCGATGCAAGAGCCACACCTAAATTCAAAGGAGGGGTTCCTTCTGTTCCATAGGGAACAAAGGCACATTGGAGGGCGTCTCCATCCCAGATAGTACTGCCAATTTTGGTATTATGATGTTTATTGTCGGAAACCATCGCTCCAAGATAGAGATATTCAAGGTCCCATGCGAAATAAATAGCCGCGCTTAAATCTTCCGGGCCTTTCCATTCTGCTCTTGCATTTACAGGAAAAATATCCTCTTTTTTGTTGAGGAGAAGAGGGGGAATCTTTTTCCATGCCGAGATATTTCCTGTGATAGGGAGAGGGTTTTTAGTATAGTGGATCTTCACAATATCTTTTAGAGTAAAGGGTTCTTTGTGTTCTCTGTCTTTGAAAATAAGGGATTTCTCCCATTCTGTAAGGTTTTTTGGTTTTGAACAGTGCAGAATTGCCTTTATCTCATGGGTAGATGTCATTGGTTTTGAAAGCTGGTATAGTACAGGTATTTTTTCTCCGGGAGAAAGAGACAGCCTTTTTTCTTCCTCTTTTTTTCCATCTAATTCAAGGGTAAGACGCACAGAAAGAGTTCTTTCTGGAAGAAGGTTGGAGATAGTTATAACAATGGCGCTGGTGGAGATTGGTTGCAGGGAGGTTATTTCAGCTGGATAGAGGGAGATTGTTGGAATCTCTGTATAGTGGGTAAGGGACTTTTCAATCAATCCAGGATCTATAAGAATAATCTCTGGGTTCTCCGCATAGATCCATACGGGAAGAAGCATGATCAAAAAGAGGCGGCGGATTTTTTTGTAAATAGATGATTTCATAGAAGCCTCTCTTTATGTAAGATGTTATGGGGTCTGTATGGTTATTTCAATACCGGATATCACAGGAGGAAGAGATCCTGCTTTCGGTGAAAAGCGGATAATGAGATCTTCTTCCACGGATATAGATTCAATAAGAGATTTAAGTATCCGACGGGACCCGCCTGTTGCCTTTACTATATCAATATCAGAAAGGACTTTTTTCCCCTGCATATATAGATCAAACACTCGTTTTCCCGCCTCTATTTCTTTGGGTTCTACAAAATAGAAGGTTACTTTATACAATAGGGGAGAAGATTCTTTGGGAAGAAGCGGTATCCGAACCTCTTCAATGCCTTCCGCTCCATAGGATCCAACCCAGCTATGGCCCTGTTCGGGATTTTTTATCCAGGAGGCATGGTTGCGGAACCATACAGGGTTGGAGGGTTGTATTGTTATCTCTGTATCGGGCCCCGGAGCATATACTTTGGGAAACTCAAGCCATAATATATCCTGTTCTCTTCTGTTTCCGGGAGCGCCGAAATTGATGCCAAGATTTTTTACCGCATTCTTGCCTTTGGAAAGGCGGTGGTTTAATGTCCACATTTCTGATTCAGGGTTATGGATTAATGCCAGCGAGGTTTGAAGCTGATAAGAGCAGGTGCAGGTTCGGGTATAATCCGGTGCGTTGAGAACGCCGTCGGCAGCTACAAGGTTGTTGGTGCAACCTGCCTTAAACCCTCCAAAATTGCCGGTTCCTCCAAAATGAAGAAGATCGTTGAAACCAGCGGCGCCAGAACGGAAAGTAATCAGGTATCGGCTTGAATTCATCGTACCGCATCCATACGTTCTATAATAGGTCCAGGGATAGGTTTCGCCGGTAAAGGGGTTTTCTGCGAGAAATGGTTCTCCTGTAAGAGGGGTTAGGACTTTTTCTCCGGGTTTTCCCGGAATAATCATCGTGTCGTGTAAGCTGACCGGACCAGAATAATTATATTTGTTTTCCCATAAAAGTTCTCCTGTGGAACCTCGGTGGGCAGAGATCTTATTTCCCGGTTCATCCACGGGAAAGCCTCGCTGTCCGCGTCTGCCTCCTTGTATAAGAATGTCTCTGTCTTCATAATAACTGAGCCATGTTCCGAAAATATTCTCTTGTCGTTTCCAGAGAAGGGTTCCTGTTCTGATATTAAATGCCATAAGAAGGGAAGAGGGCTCTATGGGAACTCCTCTTCGCTGGAGAAATTCCACAACTTTTTCCGATACTCCGTCAATGACATACAGGGTATTGTTTCCCGCAATAATGGCATTATGGCGGAAGCCTGTCCGTTCTGCCTGTTTTGCCCAGAGAACCTTTCCATTGTATCTGTCCATAACAAGAAGAAGCGTGCTTGAGGTGGCGTTCCAGTTTTTATCTTTTCCGGGGAGTGCATCGTCAAAGTATTGAGGATCAATAGTTGCAATCAGAAGATCTTTCCAGACAAGGATATGCCCCCATTCCAAACGCTTTATTTTTTTTATGAAAGGAAGATGGAACTCTTTTTTTGTCTCTCCGGTTACAGGGTCAAGTAGAAGAATTTTGTTTTTATTCATTACATAAATACCGTCTTCCATTGAAACATAAGGGCTTCCTATAAAATTGGCTCCCGGATGGTTGGGCATATAGACCTCTTTATTGTCTCGGAAGAGGGCTTCATGCTCTAAAGAGGTAAAGGGATGTCCAATGGCTGGAATCTCTTTTACCCACAATTCTCGGCCTGTATAGACACAGCGGGCGCTTATGGTATCCATACCGAGAATAAAGAGTCTTCCCTGTACCACTTGAGGAATAGGGCCATTATGGTGTCTGGGAAGTGCGTTGATGTTAGATGTTCCGCCAAACCATAAGAGGCCTAAAGGAGGTTTTACCAGTATATCGCTAGAGTACGCTCTTTGAGAAGCGTCTCCGTACTGGTGTGTCCATTGTCCGGTTCCTTGCAGAGGACCTTTCCGTGTAATGATTACACAATCTTTTTTTACAGTTAGGCTTCCTTGTGGAATCTTCAGAGAATGAAAAAGATCGGAAAATCCGGATGCGCTCTTTTCTAAATAGAGAGCGCCGCTATAGGGACGAAGAGAATAAAATGCCTTATGAATATGGGAGGCAGTATATTCATTTTCTGTAAGGACAATGAGTTCTGCCATATAGGGAGGAAGAGAGAAGGTAAGAGGGTCTGCCTGTATACAGACAATGCGTTTCCCATATTCTCCGGCATCGTCAAAGCGTCGGCGTAAGGTATCAACCAAGGTTTTGTTTTGTTCAAGCGCAATAATATGAAGAGAGCTTTTTTCTAAGATTGCCTGAATTAGCTGGCCATCGCCCGCACCCCAAAAGAGCGCGTATCCGTTTGTCGCGCCTGTGTGAGCCAATATTTCTTCCGCCTTTTTTATAGAGGGATTGGTTGTGGGAAAAGTTTTTGTTTCTTCAGAATAGGTGAGGCAGGGAGTTCCTGTTGGTTCTGCGAAGCAATATAATTTCCCCTCTTTTGTTACTATAAAAAGGCGTCCTTCTGAGACGAGCATATTCCATATTTCACCCTCTATGGCATAGCTCCATACAATCTTTTTGGGTTCTCCATCCGCGGTAAGTTCTATTAGGGCCGCTCTGTTTCCTTCAAGAGATACCGCTAAAACTTGTCCTGCTCTGAAGTAGAGACGCTTGATGTTGCGAATGGTCTTATCTTCCCATAGATTCTGGAGTTCATAGACAACCTTGATGGCTTCTTTTCCGAGGCGGTTCTTTACCGCAACATCCTTTTTTTTCAGGATGGAACTATGGCTAATTAAAGATCCGTTCTTTACTCCGATTATAGAGTCGGGCGAAACCACGGATACAGGAACAGCGCCATATTGAGCGCCATCCTCAAGGCAATAGAGCATTCCATGGTTGGCAAACCATCCCTTCCATGCGGATACCATATATCCGCCGGCGCCCTTTCCGACCTCGCCATGTGCTTGACGGTAATAGAGAAATTCACCGGTAGTTTTGTGGTATACCGCGGGAGGGGTTCTTCCTCCGGCAACAATGAGTTTATCTTCGGAGATTGCAAGGTATCCCTGAGGCGAGATTCCGCCGTATGCTAATGCTCCCGCATGTTGATGAAGACTCCACATAGATCCGCTTGTACTGTTGGTCCACAGGGTTTTTCCGGTCTCTGCGTTGACCGCATGGATAAAGACGCCTTCAAAAGGAAAGATGCCAGAGGCAAAATAGAGGATCCCATCGCTGAGAACAGGTCCGCCCCGCGCCGCCCATTTGCTTACTAACCGTTCATTTCCAATAAGGTTTCTTCCTTCAGAAAAATAACCATTATATTTCCATAGAAGAGATCCAGACTCTCCATTTAAGCAGTAGAGACATCCGTCATCTGAAACAAAGTAGAGTTTTCCTTTTCCATAGACAGGAGCTAACCGTATTGGCCCATCCGCATAGAATCTCCATAGTTCTTTTCCCTCTTTTGCAGAGTAGGCGGTAATTTTATCGGATTTCATAGAGGGGACAAATATTTTTCCATCCGCCGCTATTGGTTCATACGAAAGGTCAAATGCGATTTTACCGATTTTTGACGGGTTTCCCGCGGTAAAATAGTTCTCAAACTGAAATGGCCAGGCATGAAGAGGTTCTCCGAGTTCTCTGATCCATAGAGGCTCAAGGTTTTTGCTAATCTCTGTTTTTACAAAGAAACTTCTTCCTTTATCAGCTCCCCACATAGGCCAGTCAGCGCACTGTACATTTGGCACTGTCCATGCGAAACAAAAGAGAAGAAGAGAGAAGAAAAGATTTTTTTTAGTTTGCATGATTGTATCCTAAAGGGTAATGGGGGAGAATGTACAAAAGGGTGGAGACCATTGTTATAGCGAGAAATTCGCGATAGGAGAAATTTTTTTTCTGTTTCATTCTCTTTCTGTAATAAAGTGCGCTATGGAGATTACTTTATATGTAGGAACTAACTTTTTTTTAGTCAGAGAAGAGAAATCTGTAAGCCTAATATTGATTATATCATATACTGGAGATAGAGGACTGATTGGAGGCAGGACTAGGTTGTTCCGCAGAAGAGAAGATCTACCCTAACATGCCGAGTGCCGAACTTTCTTTCATGTATGGAACAGGTGAAAAGAAAGGGTAATGTATGGTTAGGAACTTTTTTTATCCGGCATTGCTTTGGTGGCGCCAGTAGTAATGCCGCCATCTACAAAAAGAATTTGTCCTGTTATATATCGGCTTGCTTCCGAAGCTAAAAAAATCGCGGCTCCTTCTAAATCAGAGGGATGTCCGATACGTTTAAGAGGGATGCGGTCAATAAGATAATCAAGCCATGCGTTATCTTCAAAGAGAAGAGCATTTTGTGCTGTTTTGAACCATCCCGGCGCTAAACAGTTTACGGTAATACCATGGCATCCCCATTCGTCGGCTAAGCTTCTTGTAAGTTGCAGAACTCCGCCCCTGCTGGCACAGTAAGCGGCAATGCCAGCATATCCAAATAGGCTGGTTACTGAACCGATATTAATAATTCTGCCATACTGATGACGAATCATTTCTTTTGCTATCAGTGTGGAAACAAAAAACATTCCTCGCAGATTTGTTTCTATGACAGTGTTCCACTCGTTCCAGGTAAGGTCAATTGAGGCTTTCCTGATGTTGCATCCCGCATTGTTGATGAGAATATCTATTCTGCCGTAATGGGCAATGGCTTTCTCTGCCATTGTGTGGATGGACTCTTCAACTGTAACATCCAGATCAAGGGAAAGAACCCTTGTGCCAGACTTTTCCAGTTCTTTTTTAAGAGTGTCGCATGAGGATGCTTTTCTTGCAGTAATGACAAGATCCGCGCCAGCTTTGGCGAGCGCACGGCTGAATGTTTGACCAAGGCCCCTGCTGGTTCCGGTAATAAGCGCGATTTTTCCTGAAAGATCAAAGAGATCGTTTGCTCTCTTGGTATCCATGGCTCCTTATTGTTATGGCGTCAGTATTACCTTGAACAAGGGCTTTTTCTTATGGATTAAGATATCAAAATAATCTATTCCTTCTTCTAAAGAGACCACTTTGCTTATGAGAGGTTCTACATTGATCTCTCCTGTGGATATGCGACGGATACTTTCAGGGTATTCACCCGCTGAAGCGCAGGAACCGCGGTATGTGATCTCTTTGGTTACGATTTCCTGTAGTGGTAAAGATACAGAGGGAGCAAGGTTTCCCACCATGGTAATGGTCCCGCCTTTTTGGATAAGTTTAGTGCAGGTTTGCACACTTTCTTCAATGCCGATAGCATCAAATACCGCATCCATCCGAGAGAAAAAGGATTGAAAGGATTGTTTCCTATTGGACAGGTTGATTGTAGCAGTGGCGCCAAATTTTTTAGCAAGATTTAATCGGTCTTCATCAAGGTCAAATGCAAATAAATCTTTGTATCCTTCTGTTTTTAAGACTTGAACAATAAGAAGACCTATAAGTCCTGTTCCAATAACAGCGATTTTCCGACCAGCGACAGGAAGGGTACTTTGTACGGCATGCATGGCAACAGATAGTGTCTCAACCATACATGCCTGTTCAAAGGAGAGGATATCCGGAATAGGATATGCGATCCGTTCAGGTATAACAATATAGTCTGCCATGGCGCCCTCTTGACGGTATTCATCGCAGGAAACACCCAATACGCGGCGGTTGTCGCAGAGGTTCATTCTTTTTGTTTTACAGTAATTGCAAGTTCCGCAATAGATTGTGGAATCAAATGTAATTCTGTCTCCAATGGCAAAAGAGGTTGTGTTGATTCCTTTTTGGATAACGACTCCCGATGCTTCATGACCCATAATAACAGGGGGTTTTCTTCTTCTGGTTTTTCCAGTGGCGCCATGAATGTCAGAACCGCAGATTCCCACTGCTTTTACTTGTACAAGAAGATCGGTCGGACCCGGAACAGGATCAGGAACTTCCTGTATTTCAAATAGATAGGGGCGTGTGTGCACAAGCGCTTTCATAGATTTATTTTTCTTTGTGCGATGAAGAATAAATAGCATGCTTCTTTAGAGATCGCAAGGCTTTTTTTTTTCATTCAAGCCTGCCTTTGTATGATATAAAAGACTGTAGCATATTTTTTATTCTCTGTCGTGGGAACTTTCCTTTGACAGGATCTATTTCTGCTTTTACCGCCATTTACGGCTTTCGGAGTATGGTATAATAAAAAATCTTTTTATCCCACAAAAAGGAGCCCTATTCAAATGGAAATGAAAAAAATCTATTCTGGAAAAACAAAAGATATCTATAAGAAATCCGAGGGAATCCTTACTATTTATTTCAAAGACGATGTTACAGGCGAAGAGGGAGTTGTTGATCCGGGCTCCAATGCTGTTATGGGGAAGATTGCGGGAAAAGGCAGGGAATCTCTTGCGCTTACTATCTATTTCTTTGAAATGTTGCAGAAAGAAGGCATTCCCACGCATCTTATATCGGCTGATATAGAAAAGAATAGAATGGAAGTAAGAGAAGCGCGTATGCCGGGCAAGGATGAGGCTGGTTCGGGAACTTTTGAGTTTATCTGCCGAAAAAAAGCATATGGAAGTTTTGTAAAACGTTATCAGAAATTTATGAAAGAACCTTTGCAGGAACTTGATTATCTTGTGGAAATAACCCTGAAAGATGATGCAAGAGGCGATCCTCTTATTAATGATGAGGCTATTGTTTCCCTTGGAATTCTGGAAAGAAAGGCATTGGAAAGAGCAAAAACCCTTACACGACAGATAACAGTGATTATTGCGGAAGATCTTCTTCAAAGAAATCTTGATTTAGTAGATATTAAGATGGAGTTTGGCATTATTGATAATGATATTGTATTGATTGATGAAATATCAGGTGATTCTATGAGAGTAATGGATAAAACTGGAAAGATTTTGTCGCATGACGAACTTTATCAGGCAGTTATACAACTGTAATAGAACCTTTTTTTTTCTATACAAAGCCAGCGGAAATATTCTAAAAGAGTAATAAACTCCTGAAAGCAGGGAAGAGAAAGAAGATCCGCGGTAAAGGAGAAGATGATACGATGAAAAAAGAGTGGAAATTTTTGTATGTGACAGATATGCAACCTGGTTCACCGAAATCATTCCGTTTTAAGCCCGCATGGGTAGAGAATTGGAAGACTGCAAGAGAACAGATTATGAATCTGAAGTTTGATTTTATGTTGATAGGAGGAGATGTTACAAGGGATGGAAGTATTCATAGATGGGAATTAGAAGAGATGAAGAAGGATTTTGACAGCATGGGAGTTACGTACCATGTTGTTCCCGGAAATATGGATACAGGTAATAAACATGCTGACAGGCAGGGTGCAAGGGATGATAGAGATGATAGGGGATTAAATATCACGTCGGAACAATTAAGAGTTTGGAAGAGTATTTACGGCGACTGGAAATGGTCCTTTGTGCATAATAATCTCCGTGTAACCGGGATTTGCGATATGATTATTAATTCCGGACTTCCTGAGGAGAAAGAGTTGTGGGATTGGATTGAAGAAGAGAAAAAAGCACCAAGGGCAGAGCACCATATTTGGATTATGCACTCGCCGCCCTTTATTAATAGTCCTGACGAACCTAACTGGGATTATACTCGGACTGAAGAGTATATTAAATGGTATTTCAGCATTGATCTTCCGGGAAGGGCGCGTTTGATGGAGGTATTCAAAGAAACCGGAGTTGAACGGGTGATTACAGGACATGTTCATTGTATGCACGACTCTTTTTTTAAGGGAATTCTTTTTGAATCTGCTCCCGCGATCTCTGCAGTTCAATTTACAGAGATTTGGCCCGAAGGAATAGAGAAACAGGGATTCTATCTGTATACAGTAAGCGGCGAGAATATTATGAGAGAGTTTATTCCTCTTTCTGTAATTAGTACCCGTACTGATAGTTATGGACCAGGCGGACATCCAAAACCCGAAACACGAGATTACTCTTTAGCATGGGAAAAAAATAAGTAAGAAGAATGCGGAAAAGGGTGCGCGGTTTATCTGTGGTATAAGAAAGAGGCGGCTCTCAATAAGAGGAAATATGTGGTATGTGTGTTTGGTACGTCTTCTCATACTATGTTATGACAGAGCTGTTCTTTAGTGTTTCGCTGATTAGGATATAATAAGAGAAAATTTCAGAAAGATCATGGATTTTTATCCGCAAAAAAAAGAGATCTATGAATGTAATAAAGCCATAAGGAGGTGATAGCCTATACGATGAGGAAAGGAATTTTGTTATAACAGTTGGAATAAAAAAGTGAAAGATTGAAATCCCGGTGTGAAAAACGGAAACCTGTGAAATTCAGGTGCAGTCCCGCTGCTGTGAAGGTGACGAAACCCGTGAAATCCACTGCCTGTAGGTGGGAAGGAACGGGGAGTAGGAAGAACCAAAGCCAGAAGACGCTTCATACCGGAGAACAACTGTCCTTCGAGGCAAAGGGGAGTTACGATGAAGAAGAAAGGATTTACGTTGCTTGAGTTGTTGATGGTGATATCAATAATAGCAACGCTTGCCGCAATGTTGTTACCAGTATTGTCAAAAGCGAGAGAAAGAGGAAGACAGGCAGTATGTATGAGTAACTTAAGGCAATTAGCAATGGCTTTTATTATGTATACGGGAGATTACGGGTATTATCCGCCTGCCGCCAGTGACATTAATGGCGCCAATAACCGCAGATGGTTCGGAGTGAGGGCTTCTGGAAGTCCGTGGGGAGAAAGCTCTTTTAAGATGACGCCAGATACTCCTATTTACGCATACCTGCCTGATAGCAAAATAAGAGCCTGCCCTACCTTTAAAAGATTTATGGGTGGATGGGAAGGCGGAGCCGGCGGCTATGGCTATAATGATCAGTATATTGGCGGTACTGCTCCGGCGGGAATGCCTGGAGCTGAAATTTCCGCTAAAGAATCCCGAGTCAGGAAACCTTCTGAAACAATAATGCTGGCGGATTGCGCTATTTGGCAGACTCACGGACTTATAGAGTATGCTTTTGTAACAGCTCCTTACTGGGATTATAGTGCATACGGTTTTCAGATTGAATCCACTCCGAGCATTCATTTCAGGCACAATGGCAGGGCCAATGTAGCCTTCTGCGATGGCCATGTTGAGTCAAGAAAGTTAGATTCAACTCGTGCGGGAGTCTATGCGAATAAGGAAGATATTCAGAGATCACACTGGATAGGCTACGTGGGAATTGACAATACGCTCTATGACAGAGAGTAAGAAGACGGTTTTCATATTAGAGGAGATGGAATAATCGTTGAGGTCTCTGGAAAAGTTTTTTTTTCAGAGACCCCTTCTTCTTATTGGTATCAGCGTTATTATAAAAAGTTTCTCTTTTGATTTTGTGTTTATAATGATTCCTTCATATTTTTTTTAATACGTATGCTCTTTTCTGCATCAAGGTATCCAAGCTGATTTGCAAGGATGTGATAAGGGCTCTCATATTCTTTGTAAGGATGTTTGCACTTTTCGTTCGGAATTCTTTTTCTCTTTGCGACTGCTTTTTTTCTTTATCTTTTCCATTCATTCAGAAAGATAAAGTTTTATCCCTTCTTATATATACCGCCTTCGTAGGTCAATATATTCCTGTATTTTGGCGTAAGAGCCATTATATTTCGTTGATGACACGAAGAGTTCTACAATCTACCTCTTTCTCTTTTTCTTCCTTCTTGGTACCACGGAGTTGTGGTGTTGCGTAGAATCCTATTCATTCTTAGTTTTTTTATTGACTCCTTCCTATAGTGCTTTTTAGAAAGAAACTCATAAGGTTTTTTAATAAGAAAATAGGTGCTCTTGACAAAAATTTGTTGGGTGATATACTTGTATAAACAAAAGACAAAAATGAACAATAAAATACAGTTAGATATTAGTAAACCTTCACCCCTGCACCATCTGGTGAAGAAGAAAATCTTGGAACTAATCCGAGACGGAACTTTGAAAGACGGCGATAGGTTGCCTCCCGAAGAAACAATAGCTGAAGAAAACGGTATAAGCAGAGGCACTGTACGAGCGGCTCTTTTAGAACTTGCCCGAGAAGGAATTATAACCAGGTATCCTAAAAGAGGTACGTTCCTTACTATAAAACGATCTCTTAAAGCAAAACATATTGGAGTGATATCTCCCCTGCTTTCTTTAACAGTAAAAGAGAAGTCGGATTTTTATCAGAATGAATTACTGGGCGGATTGCAGAATGGTTTTATAGGAACCGGCGCCTCTCTTCTCTTTTATCAGAATAATTTGAAAAGTAATGAAGATATTGAAAGCCTTTATGAAAAGAATGTTGATGGGATCTTGTTTCTCCTTCCTTTGAAAAGTCAGCTTGATATGTTAGTTAAACTACAGAAAAGAAAGATTCCTCTTATGATAGCCGGAGCAACGCCTGAAGGAGATTTTAATTTTGTAGGTACGGACAACCGAAAAGGGACAGAATCTGCGGTAAATTTTCTTGTTTCTCAGGGACATAAAAAAATTGGGGCGATCTTTTCAAATCTTGACTATTTTGATAATTATTACAGGTATCAGAGTTTTCTTGATTCCCTAAAAAAATTTTCTCTGCCATATCAAAAAGAGTGGATACGTATTCTTCCCCGAACAACCTCGGAAAAATGGAGCGACGAATCCTTAAAAATGGCGGAGGAGATCTTGAACAGCAAGGAAAAACCAACTGCAATCATAACAGGTGGCGGGTTTATCTCTTTAGGCGCTAAAAAGGCAATTGAAGATAGAGGATTAACAATACCTAATGATATTTCTTTAATAGGTTTTGATGATTTCTATTCTGCGGAATATCTAACACCTCCTTTAACAATCATTTCCCAGCCAATATGGGAGATAGGCGAATTAGCGGTAAAAAAACTTGTGGGAATAATATCAAATAAGATTTCATCGCCTTGCCAGGTTTTACTTAAACCCAAACTTATCAAGCGGAACTCTGTCATTGCTTTGAAACGATGAATATGGGGATAAAGAGAACAATCTCTTTTATTGGTAGATTTGTAGTGAAATTATTTCTTCTTCTATTTTTTATTCTATCGCTTGCTTATGGAGAGAGCTCTTCCGGATTAGCGGGACATTGGAAGTTTGATGAAGGAAGTGGTGCGGAAGCAAAAGATTTTTCCAGCGGCAACAGCCACGGCAAACTCATCAATGCAGAGTATGTAAAAGGCATGAAAGGTTCTGCATTGCGGTTTGACGGAACCATTTCTTGCGTGCAAATTCCTCATTCTGATAGATGGGATATGCGTGTAGGTTTTACTTTTTCCCTTTTCCTTAAAACATCGGATGTAAAAGGAGGATACGAAGGAAGGACAATTATCGGAAAACCCGGTTCGTATCTTTCACCGACTATTTTTACTAATAGATCTGGCACCAGAGTGATATTTATTGTTGGGTGCGGAGAAAAAAGTTATCAAGTGACAGGGAATATTCAACCCGATGTATGGCATCACATTGCATTAACTTTTGATGGAAAAAAAGTAAATGGCTATATAGATGGAGAAAAAGTAGGAGAAGCGGTTACGCAAGGAAAAATAGATATCCCCAAACGTTCTCTTTATATTGGAAGTCCATCCATTGAAAGAGGTTTTAAGGGTGTAATAGATGAAGTAAAGCTATATAGTCGGGCACTCTCGGCTGAAGAAATCCTTAAAGAAGCAGAACCTGTTGTACAACAGGAAAATCCCATGGATACAGTGCGAGAAGAAGGGTTGTTGGGATATTATCCATTAAATGAAACAACCGGCACTAGAGCTTTTGATCTATCAGAAAATAAGAATCATGGAAGATTGGAAAATGTTATATGGAAAAAATCTGATTCTGGTTCATCGGCTGAATTTAACGGACGAAATAGCTATATATCCATTCCGCACCAAGCGAGCCTAAATATAAAAGAGGCATTTACACTGCAGGCAATGATTAACCTTGCGGCAGTGGATGGCGACCATGGCATTATAAGCAAGGGACGTACGTATTATGCATCGGGATATACCTTTCAGCAGAGCAATGGAAAAATGGAATTATGGTTAGCCACAACATCACGTCCCGGTGAAGGTATCAAAGGCGTTGGATACCGGCTTACCACAAAACCGATAATCCAAGCGAGAGAATGGACCCATGTTGCGGTAACGTATGACAGTCTTGTGGAAAAAGTGAAATTTTATAAAGATGGCGAATTAGTGCAGGAATTTGCAGTTTCAGGAAAGGTAATGTATTTGCCTCCTAGTGATTTCTCCTATAATACCTTACCTGTAACTTTAAGCGGAATGGCTGCTGTACCGCGGCAGTACAGTCAAATGAACGGATTTATGCGAGAAGTAAAAATCTATAATGTTGCGCTTTCTTCTGAACAAATCAAACAGAATTATAGTAAAACCCAACATATAAAAAACATCCATTTGAAAACAGAAAAAGAACTCTACGAAGATAATTTAACCTGTAGTGTAACTATATCTGTGAAGGATAAAGAGAACAATAAGAAATTATATGCACAGGTTTTTGTGAAAGACAAAAAAGGTGATTATTACCTTCCTTCAAACAGGTTTTCTTATGGAACCTCCAAAAACGGTTTTTTCTATCTTCTTGGGGAGGCTGATGCGATAAAACTTCCAGAAGGAATATTTGAGATAACTGTTCTGCGCGGATTTGAATATTATCCGGCAAAAGTAAGCGTAGAATTAAAAGAGAAAGATAGAAAAAACGTAGAAATTTCATTGCAAAGATTTGTTAATATGCCGGAAAAAAGATGGTTTAGCGGAGAACATCATATTCATACCTTGGGACATGGCAAGCGAAGTTATGACGAGATTTTAGGCTCTGCAAATGCGGCGAAGATATGTGAGGCGGCAGGTCTTAACTATGCGGTATTTATGGAGGATGTAGGTTTTGAAACTTCTGGTGATAATTTTATCGCAATAGGAGGGCATGAGTGGACTCCTTCTTTAGGAGGGCATCTCTGCCTGGTAAATTGTAAGAGGATACCTCAAACACATGCCTACCATTTTAGCAATATGATGGCAATAGAGGTTCTTCTTTCTCAGGGCGGTATTGCGGTCTATACCCACCCAACTTCAGGCATTGACTTCAAAGATATAGGCGCGAATACTCATTCTCGCGAAATGCCGGTTGCGGTGGCATTGAGAAAGATGCCGATATGGGATGTTTCATACGGCGGACTCCGTTCATTTAATCATCTGTTGGTAAGCGATTGGTACAGATACCTTAATCTTGGATTTACATTAGCGGCAGGAGCGAGTACTGATCTATATATGAATAATCCTTTCAATGCGGGAATACCAGGGTTTCATAGGACCTATGTCAAATTAAAGAGTTTGTCGTGGAAAGAGATAGTGGAGGCATACAAGAAAGGCAGTACGTTTATTACTTCGGGTCCTATGCTTCTTCTTCAGGTAAATGGAAAAGATCCCGGAGATACTCTTTATCTGAAAGGAGAGGGCAAGGAAACAGTGCTTGTTGATGTGGAAGCTTCTTTTTTATACGGCATAAATAAGGCAGAGATAATAAAAAACGGTGTGGTGATAGAAACGCTTATCGGAAATAACAGGAAAAAATTCAAAAAAACCATTACAGTTCCTGTAAATGAAACCTGTTGGCTGGCGGCGAGAGTCTATGGGGAGCGCAATGATTTCTTTGGTACATTGGCGCATACCAGCCCGATATATGTGCAGTATGGAAAGGAACATATCAACATCCGTCAGGAAGATATAGATTATTTCGTGAAATGGTTGGAAGATTACCGTTTGTTCGTGCCGAAATATTGCGCGTATCGGAAATTCAATATTGATCAGGCCTCGGGATTATTAAAAGATATTGACCACGCGATAGAAACATATAAGTCATTGAAAAATAAGTAAATCTTTTTTACAGGAGGCAAGAAGCAATGGTTTGGTTTAAGGAGAGGAGCACATTGCCGCAGAAAGTCTTTTCAGCGCCATACTATATGCCTCCTGATTCAATATTTGGCAGAGCTGTTAGTCAAATGTTTTTTTCTGGGAAAGGAGGTGAAACGCCCTGTAATATTAAGAAGGATCTTGGAAGAGTTTTGCAGAACAAGAATAATTGTATCTTTATGCGGACAGGTTCTTTTATAGAATTGCAAGAGTATTTTTGTACTTTCAAATAACAGGGGCATGGAGGTTATTATGGTTAATCTCCTTTTTTCGTTTGTTAGGAGGAAGTTTTTTTGTGCTCACAGCACCAAGTTAGATGAGTATGGCGGTTCTGAGCGTAACGATCATTCTTCGTTTATTTCTTCTTCTTTCGTATCTCGCCAGGGGTTCACCCTCATAGAACTTTTAGTAGTAATCGCCATCATCGCTATTCTTGCGGCAATGCTTTTACCAGCGTTATCGCAGGCAAGAGAGCGGGCAAGGCAGGCGGTGTGCTGTAATAAATTAAAACAACTTGGATTGGCGGTAATGTTATATTCAGATGATTTTGACGGATACTTACCGCTGGTTCACAACCAAGGCTCTGCAAGGATTGAGGGTGCTCCTTCCTCTTGGGTTTACGATCCCTATTTGATGGGTGTATTAGGAGTTAAGAATGTTGAGTTAAACAAGACAGCATTGAGATGTCCCTCTGACGGCGATCCTTACTTTTCTTTTGGTACTAATGTGGCGACCAGTTATGCCGCCAATATGCATTTGGGCGGGGTAGGTTATGGCGGGTATACAAAAATGGCACGATTCAAACGGGCTAGCGGAGTTGCATGGGGAATGGAAGCATACGTTAGAGCCGTTGACCGGAGAAGCGATCCTGACTGGTTTTTGTATCGTCATAATGAGGGGATGAATGTTCTTTTTCTTGATGGTCATGTCGAGAGATATGCGCCTCCTATTCCATTGTATGAATGGGGATGGGCTCCATACTCAGAAGAAGAGGGACTCTTGTTTTGGCTGGGAGAGTAAAGGCTAAAATTTGGAGATCTTTCCCTAAAAAGAAGATAAAGGGGGATCTATTTGTATTGATTGCAGAGTTGAGAGAGAAGAGATATTGCAATGAGTTTCCTAATCTTGAAATCCAATGCAGGCAAGGTTTTTTCTCCAGTATTACTTAAGTATAAAACAATGAAAAAAAACCATGATATTATTTCAAAATTTCAAAACCTTTATGGGTATAGTGAAGTTGATCCGACAAAGCAGTGAAAGCTTGAATAGGAGGAGAGTATGAAAAAAAACTTTAGGAAATGCTTGCCGATCGCAGGTATGACTCTTCTCCTTTTTGCTGGTATGGGACTATTGGGAACAGAACAAAGAAGCTCTGCGGCAGAGATAAATATCATTAAAAACGGAGGGTTTGAGGCTGGCCTTGCGCAATGGAGTCAAGTGCAGGGATATAAAGAACAGTTTCGTTTTACAGTGGATGAGACTATTTTTTTTACTGGCTCCCAGTCGTTGAGAATAGAATCTCTTCCTCCCCATGCTAATGATACGTATGCTTGGATAGGACAATCAGTCCCTCTTAAAAAGGGAAAAACATACAAGCTTTCTTTTTATGTTTATGCAGGAAGTAAAATAAGAGGAAAACAGGCAATCCACCTTCATTGGCCGGGGCAGAGAACATATTCTCCTTACGAGATAGATGCTTCTGGACCCGCGGATTGGCATAATTGGCATAAGCAGGAATTTTACTTTGTCGCACAATCAAATAGAGTAACTCTGAATATCCCATTTGCAGGAAGCGGAAAGATGTGGATAGACGAGATACTATTAACAGAAGCTCCCTTTTCAGATAGTACGGGAAATATAATGCGTCATGGCAGAATATTTACCTATCAACCGCGTGGAAAAATTGACCCGGCATTATCTTTAGTTCGCGCGGAAGAAAAAGAAAATGGATATATAACCTATCTTAGAAAAAATCCGCGGGATACTTACCCATGGAGTATTCCTCAAAAAGGCGAGATAACAGAGAATATTGCAATATCTGCCACGCCCGGAGAATCTGTTTCAGCATGGTTTTCTATCTATGCGTTAAATAAATTGAGTGGAGTAAAAGTATCTATCCCGAACACCTTAAATAAAACAGATGGTCTTTCAAAAGAACATATAGAATTGCGTACTGTCCGATCTTGGGAACAGCGAACAGGATGGCGAAGTACGTCGTACTATATTATTCCAGAACTTCTTGAAAAAAATAGCCCTGCAGATATACAGGAAGGACGGACACAAAGTTTCTGGCTAACAATAAGAATACCAAAGGATATGGCTGCAGGAGAGTATCCTCTAAAAATCTCTATAGATCCTGATAAGGGGGGCAAAGGTTCTCTTGTAACCCTTACTATTACTGTACTGCCCTTTACGCTAAAAAAACCTGAAGGAATATATTGGAGTATGTGGTGGGCTTCCAAGGGATATGAAAAAATAGGCTTAACAGATATAAAGAGAGAACTTGCGGATATAAATGAACATGGGATCAAAAGTCTCCTTGTTGACATCCCTATGTTCCGAGATTCTACATTTAAAAAAACAAAAGACGGCATGCATTATTTTTCTGCAAAACTTTTAGAAATTCAAAAGATTAGAAAAGAATTACAGATGAACGGACCATTGATTCTTTACTTTGGAGATCAATTAGAACCGCAGGTATTAGAAAGTTTCGGGAAAGATATGTCTGCTCTGTACACGAAAGAATCTATGGACCTTATTACAGAAGCAATGAAAGCTGTAGACAGGTTTGTTAAGGAAACAGGCGGAGAAGAATATGGAGACTGGTATTTTCTCGGAATGGACGAACCAGGTTCTCATGCGGCGCGTCGGGAGAGAACCTTGCTTCAGTATACATTGGCTAAAAAAGCAGTGATAAAAACCACAACAACAATCAACAGAAGTGAATTTGCAAAGAAGATTATGCCAATAGTAACTTCAATGTGTTGGGCGGGTACGCCGTCGGACGATGCGGCAAACAAATATTACCAGAATTTAGGTCCTGAATACTGGTCTTACGGAAGTGGTATTTATACTGGTCAGGAAGGAGGCCTTTTACCGAATAGGTATATCTGCGGCTTCCTCTTTTACAAGATGCAAGCCAAACTTCAAATGAGTTTTATGTATGCGAGAACCGGATATACCGAGGATCCTTATGATGATTTTGACGGAAACAGTTTTTCAGAGCCGAAAGATGCGTATATTGCTTATCCCTCTTCCGATGGACCGGTTCCCACGCTTCAATGGGAAGGAATTAGAGAAGGGATCAACGATTATAGATATATGTATACTCTTGAACAACTTCTTATGCAGGAAGAGCAGAAAGAAGAAAAGAGCCGAGCAAAAAGATTTTCGGAAGTAAAAGAGCGGTGGCAAGAATTGGTACGAGCGCTTTCGTGGAGAACTTCTCCTGAAAGGATTAAGAATGCTGATTTATTAGAATTGAGGAAGGAGATAATAGACCTTACTCTTAAACTAATTACAAAAGAAACGCATGGGCTCTAAGGGAGGAAGATGATGAGAGAAAGAGGAAAAATCATCTGGAATTTTTGTACTATTCTTTTCTTCTTTGTTTTTATAGGAACTCTTTTTGCGCAGGAGACGAAAGAACAATTACCTTTGATGCCATTGAAGGCAAAGGCAAAAAACATTATCCTTTTTATAGGGGATGGTATGGGATTGGCGCATATAGCGGCCACTCGTATCAAGACATACGGAGTTGAAAAAAGTTTATATATGGAACAGATGCCTATAACAGGATACCTTTACACATCTCCTGCCAATACTTTGGTAACAGATTCTGCGGCCGCTGGCACTGCGCTGGCTACAGGACATAAAACCAATGTGGGAAGGCTTGCGCTATCTCCAGAAGGGAAAAGGTTGCCTACTATTCTTGAAGCCTGTAAAAGCATGGGGATGTCAACGGGAATGGTAGTTACGTATCCTATTACCGATGCTACTCCCGCAGCTTTTGCATCGCATGTAAGATCTAGGAAAATGGAAGAAGAAATAGCGGTGCAGATTCTAAGAAACAGAGTGAATGTTTTACTGGGAGGGGGCAAACATTGGTTTATTCCCCAATCTATGCAAAATAGTAAAAGAAAAGATAATAGAGATCTGATTGCCGAGTCGAAAAATATGGGATATTCCTTTGTAGAGACAAAAGAAGAATTGTTGAATGCGAAAACAGAGTATCTGTTGGGATTATTTGAGATGGGGTCGTTAGCAGAGAATCCTAATCCGAGTTTAGCAGAGATGACGCAAAAGGCGCTTGAGCTGTTAAGTAGAAACCCAAAAGGTTTTTTCCTAATGGTGGAAGGATCGCAGATTGATTGGGGCGGACATATTAACAATATCAACTTTGCAACCCGACAAACGATTCATTTTGACGAGGCAGTAAAAATAGGGTTGGATTTTGCCTTAAAAGATCAAGAAACATTGGTTATAGTAACTGCTGACCATGAAACAGGCGGATTAGGTATAACAGACGGAAGCCTTGATGGCGAAAAGATGGAAACAGGATGGTTATCAAAAAGGCATACTGCTATTCCAGTGATTATCTTTGCATTCGGACCCGGTGCAGAACGATTTACAGGCGTGGGACATCTTACAGATGTACCAAGAAAAATCTCTGATATTGTGGATATTAAAAATTTTCCGCTAGAGATTCCTACAAAAAAATAGCAATGCATACACTAAATTTATTAGAAGAGACCTGCATTAAACCAGCTCCTGATTTCAGTCGTTTGTCCGATCTGTTATGGCGCAGAAAAAAGCCCGATTATGTACCTTTTTACGAGCTTTTTGTGAATATACCTGTGATGGAATCAATCCTTGGCAAAAAAATTCCTGATAGAAAGGCCACGGTGGAATTTTATTATCGCGCTGGATATGATTATGTTCCTGTTTGGCCTGGATGCGATTTTGTACAGGGAAGCCTTATTGATCGCAGGGAAGGGTATCCGGTGAATGACAGGGAATCTTTCCGAAAATATTCATGGCCAGAGCCTTCTTCAATAACTTTTACCGAGTTTGAAGGTGTTGCTCCTATTCTTCCCGAGGGTATGAAAATTATTGGCCAAACAGGCGGTATTTTTGAGATATTGCAGGGAATCTGCGGATACGAAAATATCTGCTATTTTCTTATGGATGATAGGAAACTTCTTTCTGAAATTCTTGAAAGGATAGGAACACTTTATGAAGTAATTTATACAGGTATGGCACAATTAGAATCTGTTGGCGCGCTTGTTATAAGCGATGATTTAGGATATAAAACCCAGACACTTATATCTCCGCAGGATCTTCGCGAATATATCTTACCTCTCCATAAAAAACTTGTTGATATCATACACGATCATAACAAGCCATGTATTCTGCATTCTTGCGGCAATTTAGATTCTATAATGGATGAACTTATAGATGATGTCGGCATTGACGCAAAGCACTCCTATGAAGATATTATTATGCCGGTGGATGTGTTCGCAAAAAAATATAAAGATAGAGTAGCCATTCTTGGAGGCTTTGATGTAAACAGGTTAGTCTGTTCTTCGCAGGAAGATATAAGAAGATATACGCGATTCCTCTTGGATAATTTAGGCGGATTCGGAGGATATGCGCTCGGCTCTGGAAACAGCATCCCAGACTATGTCCCTGTTAGCAATTATTTGACAATGCTGGATGAAGGGTGGAAACCAAGGTTATAGGCATACTGAACATGCCGAGGTTTTGATACAAGATGTTAGTTAATGAAGGAACTCTGTTTTCTTCTCTGTTTTTTTCCTCTTTTTCCATGTTATTTCTTCAACAACCTATTGATGCGCGGCTTGTAAGAGTTTACACATGGATATTTCTATATAGATTTTTTAATGAGGTAATTCTATGATTTGACATAATTTCTTGATACATGATACAGTCTTTTTAGTAAAGAAAATCATTGTGAGAGAGCCTCTGACAAATGTAAACAGGATGGGGCCAATGCACAGACAGACAGACAGACAGACAGACAGACAGACAGACAGACAGACAGACAGACAGACAGACAGACAGACAGACAGACAGACAGACAGACAGACAGAGTATTCCCTTTATTAAGGCTTTTTCCGTTATCTAGTATATCCCCCGCAATTTTTTTTATTTCTTCTCTCAGTCCTCCGATTTTTTTCGCTTCCCTTGATATGATGTTTCACGCCTCCGCATATAAAAATTTTTCCCTTTCCTATATTTTCCCAGCCATTACTTTTTTGAAGAAGGTTATGGTGGCATTAGGGATCCCCTCTTCGGAAGATGTTTTTTTCCTCAATCCAACACGCTCTTCAAGAGATCGATGGTTATGAAAACAGTCCTTCAAACAACCAAAACAAAGAAGAAGTATCTCTGTATTACAACTTATCCTGTATGGCTCTTCTTCTATTAGGAAGTAAAGATGAAGAAGGGTTATTAAAAAGTTTTAAAGGGTAGAAGGAGGAGGTGATATGCCAAACCAATTAGATACATTGATTTATAGAAAGAATTTATTATTACTTGAGGAGGGACAAAATGTTTAATGGAAAAGTGATTTCTCATAAATCACATGGTTTCACATTGATAGAACTTTTGGTTGTCATCGCCATCATCGCTATTCTTGCGGCAATGCTTCTTCCCGCACTTTCCAAAGCAAGGGAAAAAGCTCGAACTGCTGTCTGTATGAATAATCTTAAACAATTAGGAATTTTTGTTACACTCTACTGCGATGATTATGATGGCTTCTATTTTCCAGGTTCCTCTGGGGGAAACTACTGGTGGCATTTCTTCGGAAAGTATGTAAAAAAAACAAAATATATGAGATGCCCTTCCCATTATTATCTTGAGCCTGACAAAAGAAAATTTAGTTATGCATACAATTCAGCATTGGGTTCTTTACCTCATCCAAACTCCCGACGTCCCAAAAACAGCATCACACAATGGTATTACGCGCCATACATTGTGCTTTTCGCTGATGCTAAGTCAACCGGTATAGGAAACTCATACTATGCTGGATCCACGGCTCATCGAAGTAAAATTGGAGATTGGCATTCTGGAGGCGCGAATTATCTCTTTACCGATAATCATGTAGAGTGGTGGTCTTATGACAAGGCATGGCTCAACTGGCAATATTTTTATCCAAGAATATAGAAAAATTCTCTTTGGGATTGCATAGGAGACAATTATGAAAAAAGTAGGAGGAATAGCTTTTTTTCTCTTCTTTTTATTCGGAGCCGTGATCGCAAATGGAGAGAACAAACGCATTGAATTAGATTTTCAGAAAAGTTTTGATATGACAGTAACCACTGCAGACGATACCCAAAAAGAGTATTTACGAGGAAATATAGATGGCGCCTTTAAGGAGATTGGAGATCTTCAAGGAAAAAAAATCACATTAGAAGCAGATATATTGATAAAAACTACTAAACCTTACGGCAATATTGGAATCTTTCTATCAGGCGCGAAAAAAGAGGAGTTGAGAATAAGTTTGTATCGCGGAGATATAGAATTTCTTGCTAAATATGGTGCGGTAATACCTGGAGCAAGAGTAAGGTTTTCCTTTAAAAACAGTGCTGGGAAAATTGTACATACCACTGCCCCAGTCTCCTTTAATGCAAAGAATCGCTATCTTATAACACTTGTTTATGAGAAGGAGAAATCTTTTTCTGTTATTGTAAAGGAAGAGAAAGAGGGAGAAACAGAATTACAAGAGGTCTGGAACTCTGGCAATCTGAAAGTAACAGGAAGTGCCTTGTTCAACAAACTTAACCTATCAGTACGATCCGGCAAGGGTAGTAAGATTGAAAAAGAGGCAGTTGGCGGACTTTTTCTTAAAGCAGTCGCAAGCCATCCCAATAATTACATAGAACTTGTAGTAAACCGTATTACCATCACAGAAGAGTAGTTTTTTCCCCAACAGGAGAATAGAGAATGGAAGCAGAGAGTAAAAAAATGGGTGTCATGAAGAGTATGCTCTTCTTCCTTATATTAGGGTTAAGCACCTCTAGTTTTGCAAATCTGATTATCAATACCTCAGATTACCAAAACTCAGATATTAATGTTACTCCTATGTTGCCTATTCAAGGTCAGGAAGCTCGTATTCAAACAGCTATTTCCAATCAGTCTAATAATGCTGTAGAAGCCACGGTCTATTTACAGATTGACAATAAGCCTGTACCTTCTGCCACCCAAACCCTTTCTATTGCAGGTAATGAAAAGAAAGAGATAGAATGGAAATGGACTCCGCAGGAAAATGGCTGGCGAGAAATTCTTGTAACTGTAGTGGAAAAGAAGACAGGAAAGAAGAGTAGCGGACTCTTCCGTACACCTGTTATTGTAAAGCCTCTCTACTTTTCCTGGTTTGGAAATGATAAATCTCTTAAGTATGCAAATCTCGTAATGGCAAACAAGAAAGAAGATCATGATTACTGGAAATTAAGAGGCGCCACCCCCTGGAGATGGAAAGGCGCAAAAACCGGAAAAACCCCTGAGGAATATGCAGATTATCTTTATAAAGATCTTGATAAAATCGGCGCGAAAGCAATCCATATTGACGAGATCGGCGGATACCTTGATTCAGACATTGGGCAACGTCCTCAAATAGAAGGTTGCCGTCTCTTTAAGAAGAACCATCCTGACATTTTTCTTGGAATT